>SL_3KL_010_SEDDRAFT_10001803_pt1 | contig 19579 bp, 13 predicted proteins | sample SodLakKL_010_SED_2_FD_10381 | JGI IMG/M metagenome (IMG submission 10381) | reverse complement strand
GGCCCGATTTTTCGCCTTGGCGGCCCATTTTTCACCCCAGAAGTGGGTCTTCAAGGCACCGGCAGGGCCGCATCGCCAGATCCCGCTCAGCGCATGCAAGAAGCATGGGATGCCTTGTCGCCCGTTTTCATGGCCAAAAAGGGGGCTCTAAGGCCATTCTGGACGCTGTTACACGACTGTTTTCGGGCAAGATCAGTCACTTGAGCTGGTCCGACCCCGGAGCGGGTCAGCGCCAGGGGGCTTCGACGCCTTCCACGCGGTACTCGCGGCGCAGGGCGCGGAGCAGGCTGTAGCAGCAGAAGGCCAGGATGATCGCGACCGGGAGGCCACCGGTCAGCGAGGCGGTCTGGAGGCTGTCGAGAGCGCGTTCGCCGCCGACGATCAGCAGCGTGGCCGCCACGGCGCCCTCGGTGATGCCCCAGATCACCCGCTGGCGTGTGGGGGAATGGATTGCGCCCCGCGATACCAGGGCGTCGATCACGTAAGTACCGGAGGCCGACGAGGTGATGAAGTAGGTTGCGATCAGCAGGGTCGCGATCGAAGAGGTCAGCGTGACCCACGGCAAGTGCTCGAGCGTCGCGTACAAAGCGACGGTCGTGTCCTCCGCCACCGCGGTTGCGATGCCGACCCCCTCCTCGAACAGTTCAAGGTAGAGCGCGGTGCCCCCGAAAATTGTCAACCACGCAAACACGAACAGGGTCGGCACACCCAGCACGCCGACAATGAACTCGCGGATCGTGCGCCCGCGCGAGATCCGGGCGATGAAGATACCGACGAATGGCGACCAGGCGATCCACCACGCCCAGTAGAACATCGTCCAGTCCTTCTGCCACTGGGAACCGCCGATCGCGTCGGTGTGCAGACTCAGGTTAATCAACTGCTGCAGGTAGCTCCCCGTGGAATCGAGCAGGAAGCGCATCAGGAACAGCGTCGGGCCGGCCAGCAGCACAAACAGCATGAAGGCCATCGCGAGCGACAGGTTGAAGACGCTCACCCACTTCAGGCCGCGGTCCAGGCCCGAGATCACCGAAAACACGGCAACCGCGGTAATCGCCCCGATGATGCCCACCTGGTACCAGTGCGACACTGGCAAGCCGACCAGCACATTCAGGCCGGTGTTCAGCTGCATCGCGCCGAAGCCGAGCGATGTGGCCAGTCCGAACAGCGTGCCAAAGATCGCGAGCACGTCGATCGCGTGACCGACCGGCCCGTAAATGCGGTCGCCAAGCAGCGGGTAGAAAATTGAGCGGATGGTCAACGGCAGACGGTGGCGGAAACTGAAATAGGCCACCGAAAGCCCGAGCACCACGTAAACCGCCCACGCATGCAGCCCCCAGTGAAAATAGGTGTAGACCATCGCCTGCCGCGCCGCTTCGGCAGTCCCGCCGTCGACATGCGGCGGATCCTGGTAGTGCATGATCGGCTCTGCCACGCTCCAGAAAACCAGACCAATGCCCATGCCCGCGCTGAAGAGCATCGCGAACCAGGCGCCGTAGCTGAATTCGGGACGATCGTCCGGCTGCCCGAGGCAGATGGTGCCGTACCGGCTGAAGCCCAGCCAGACCAGGAACACCAGAAAGAGCGTCACCAGCAGCAGGTAGCCCCAGCCCAGATATTCGGTGATAAAGCCCTGAATGGACTCGAAGACCTGGCTGGCGAGCCCCGGAGCGATCACGCCGAAGCCGACAAACAGGACCACCATGAGTGCCGAAACCGTGAACACGGTGGGATTCACGGACGCAAAAAAGGCCTGCGGACGGTACTGCATCGGCATCGGTCTTTCTCCAGGCTGACGTGTCGGCTGCTCCGCCCTTCTCAGCGATCCTCTTGCCTGCGCGGCCGCTCGATCTCGCCGGTGAGTTCAGCCTCGTCCAGAATGTGCCCTTCGGCCGCCTCGTCAAACTGGCTCCGGGTGGCACCGGACTCGAGGTCGAGCTCGGCATCGAGGGCCAGCAGACGAAATCGGTAGCGATGCACTCCCTCCGGGGGCACCGGACCCAGGTAACCGATCTTGCCAAAGGAATCCATCCCGACCTGAGCCTCCTCGCGCAGGTTCAGGGCATCCACCCGGGACCGCTCCGGCGGCAGATTCCAGACCAGCCAGTGCGTCATCTCGCCCAGCGGCGAGTCGAGGTCCTCGAGAATCAGGGCCAGGCTCCGTGCGCCCTCGGGCACGTCGTGTATCTCGAGTTCCGGCAACCGGTTCTCGTTCGGTGCCGACGCACTCCAGGGTATTCGGCCGCCCTCTTCGAATGCGGGACTGGTGAGATCCATCGATCCTCTCCGGGTGAAGTCGTCCTCGTTGAAGTGAAAGTCGCGTCTTTCTCCCCTCTCCTGCTTGCGGGAGAGGGGCCGGGGGTGAGGGCCAGTGCCGGTGCCGCACCCCGGCCGTTACTCCGGACCTCCTGCCCTTCGCCCTTCGGGCCCGCCTGCGGCGGTTCGAAATCCGCTCCCGGCGGATTTGTCCCCGCCAACGGGGGATGGCGGGTTTCAGCCTTCGAGGTGCCAAGCTTCGAGGCCATTTGAATTCGCCCGATGCCCGGCAGGCCCAGTATAACGGTGAACCGGAACCTAGTCAGAACCCGCGGTGCGCAGCTCGGAAGCATCACGGTATCATGGCCCTCGCCATCGCGATGCGCTCAGCGCAAGGCAAGCCGGCAATGGGTTTCGGAGACATCGTCGCAGGACTGCTCGAACCGCGCGCCGGCGCGGGACGACCCGGGCAGCGGTCCGGCCGAAGCAATCGCTGCCGTCGCCGGTACGCAACGATGGGGCGCCGGCTTCCCGGAAGGCTCGCCCTGACCGCCCTCATCGCCGTTCCCCTTTGGGGCTGCGGCACCACCCCGGACCTTCAGCCTCCGAAAGCGGAGACCTGCCGCGCTCTGCTCACGGAACTCGATCACGCAATTGGTGCCGGAACCCACTTCGAGCCCGGCCTGCGCCGCATTGACGGCTGGCCGCTGCTGCGCACCAACCGTTTCCTTGCGAGCTTCGTCTACGACGACCTCCCCGCGAATGCGCGCTCGGCCTGGCTCGACCACGCGTTCGTGCTCGCCCGGAACGCCTACACGGCAGAATTTTCGCGCGTGGGTGAACAAATGCGCGAGGGTCTGCAGCACCGCCACGGCTTCACGGACCTCGACGCCCGACTGGCCTCGTGTTTCGCGGACACTGCCCCGCCCGAGACGCTCGATGCCCCGGCCTACCGGGTCCCGGACAGCTACAGCAACGCCGCCCGGGCCATGGGCCTCTACCCGATCACCAGCCTGGTCGCGCGCGGCTTCATCGCGGGCTACCGGCGTGACATGACCGCACGTTACATGGCCGGGCGAGCAACCCGATTCGAACACGCGACCGTCTACACGGGACCGGGACCGGTCGATTCGCCCGCAACGCTTCCGGCCGCCTTGAACACCGATGCACTGGGCGTCCCCCGCGCCTCCGCCGAGGAGCAGGAGGCGTTGTTCCGGCACTTCATGCCGCAGGTGGTTGTCGAGCAGCGCTCGGACGCCGACCGCATCGGCGCACCCGCTCTGGACGCGCAGGGCCGAATCGAGATCGACACCACACGGCCGGTGGTCTTCACCTTCCCGAGCCACACTCGCCTCGGTTCCCGGGTTCTGCTGCACCTCAACTACACTTTCTGGTTTACGGAACGCCCGCCGGAGCCCGGCCTGGACTTGTACGCCGGCGAGCTCAGCGGCGTCCTCTGGCGGGTGACACTGGATCACGAACTGCGNCCCGTGCTCTACGACAGCATTCACCAGTGCGGNTGCTACCACAAGCTNTTCCTCCCGCCGGGAAGCCGAATCGACCTCGACGGACTCGAGGGGGAAAGGCCCCTGGCGTTCACGCTCCCTGCCGGTGTCGCGGCGAACCGGGGGCTGCAGCTGCGGCTGCAGGCCGGCACGCACTACATCATCGATGTCGGTGAGGCGCTGCCCTTCACAGACAGCGAGCGCTACGTTCTGAAGGACTATGCATCGCAGTTGCAGCTGCCGGCAGCGGATGGCGGCGCCCGGAGCCTGTTCGGCCACAGCGGCATCGTGCGGCAGTCGCAACGACTGGAGCGCTTCGTGTTATGGCCACTCGGCGTTCCCTCCGCGGGCGCGATGCGCCAGCGGGGACTGCATGCAATCGCCTTCGTGGGACGCCGGCACTTCGACGATCCGGACCTGCTCGAGAAACTCACCTTCGACTTCGAACCGCTTTGAAGCGGCCACGGGCAGCGAGCGCCCGGTTGGCGACTGGACGTCACTCCTGCCAGCGCGGTTATCTGTCACCATTGCGGCTCTTTACCGATTCCGGCAACGCAGGGGCCGCGCGCGACGATGTGGGTGCACCTTCTCTGGTTCGTTCTCGGGCTGACTATCCTGGTGCTGGGCGCCGAGGCGCTGGTGCGCGGCGCCGCTCGGCTGGCGGCATCCGTCGGGGTTTCCACGCTGGTGATCGGACTGACGGTGGTGGCATTCGGCACCTCCACTCCGGAGATGGCGGTCTCCGTGAACGCCTCCGTGTCCGGGACGCCGGACATTGCAATCGGCAACGTCATCGGCAGCAATATTGCCAACATACTGCTGATCCTTGGCATCTCGGCCGTGATCATTCCGTTGCTCGTCAGCGAACAGGTGATCCGCCAGGAGGTTCCGGTGATGATCGCCGCCACAGTGCTGCTGCTGGTTCTGGCAATGGACGGCCTGATCAGCCGGATCGATGCCGGCGTCCTGTTTGCACTGGTCATCGCCTACACCGTCTTCCTGGTCCTTCAGTCCCGTCGCTCGACCCGCCAAACCTCCGCCACCGCGCCGGAAGCCGCGTTGTCCACGCCCTCGCGGTGGGACCGGCACTGGACCGTGCAAGTGCTCCTGATCGTCGTCGGACTCGCAGCCCTCGTGATCGGTTCGCGCTGGCTCGTCGAGTCGGCGGTGGTCTTCGCCCGGTTCCTCGGAATCAGCGACCTCATCGTCGGCCTGACCATCGTCGCGGTTGGCACCTCGCTGCCGGAAATCGCGACCGCGACGCTGGCGGCATTGCGCGGTCAACGCGATCTCGCGGTCGGCAGCGTGATCGGCAGCAACCTCTTCAACATCCTCGCGGTGCTTGGAGTCACCGGTCTGGTCTCCCCGCTCGGAATCCCGGTTGCGGAGGCGGCGCGCAACCTTGACCTCTGGGTGATGCTGGCGGTCGCACTCGCATGCTTGCCGATCATGATCACGGGACGCGAGATCTCGCGCTGGGAAGGCGCGGTCTTCCTTGGCTATTACGCCGCCTACACCGGCTATCTCGTGCTTGCGGCCCAGCAGCACGCCGTGCTGCCGGCGTTCTCGATGGTGATGCTGGGTTTCGTACTGCCGATCACGGTCTTCACCATCGTGGTGAGCCTGATCCATCATCACCGTCACCAGGGACACGGCCCGCGGCTGTAAGAACCTTTCCGGGTCCGTGGCCGGCGCCCAGCGGAATCACCCCGCGACGGTGTATTGACACAACCGGCGACGCGACCGGCAACCGGCGGCGATTTTCTGCCGCCCCGCCGCTGGCGCATGCGGGGGCAACGCCTGTTCCCGCGCCCTCCGGACACCTCACGCCTCGGATTGACGCTGGCACGCCCCCTGCATGGCACCTCGTCGAAGACGCTCTTCGCGGGGTTTGGCATGCGCAGGAAAATCTATTTCGGTCTCACGCTGCTGGGCACAATGGGGGTCGCGGTTCTGCTCTGGCTGAGCCTCGGCCTGAACGGCATCAACCTGCCCGGACTGATGCTGGTGCTCGGAGGCACCCTCCTCGCTTCGGTGATCGGTCATTCGTCCGGACCGGTGCTGACCCTGCTACGCCGTATCCCGGCCCTCTTCCGAGAGGCACCGACCCCGGCCGCGGTGGACTACAAGCCGTTCCTGCAGATCGCCGAACGCTACCGGCGCGGCGACGTGCGCGGCGCGGAACGGGCCGCGACGGCGATTCAGGACCCGTTCCTCCGCGGCGGCACCCGTCTTGCCCTCGACCCGCACAACGGCGAGGAACTCGGGCGCATGCTGCACTGGCGCATCCGCCAGCAGAAGGAGGATGACAACCGCGACATCCGCATCCTGCGCACGATGGCCACCTTCGCGCCGGCCTTCGGCATGCTCGGGACACTGTTCGGCCTCGTGGCCATGCTGGGGAGCCTCGGTCAGTCCGGGCTCGAACACATCGGCATGGCGATGGGCTTCGCACTGATGAGCACGCTCTACGGCCTGCTGATCGCCAACCTCGTCTTTCGCCCGCTGGCACTGAAGCTGGAAGACCGGTCCAGACAGCAACTGCTGCACATGAACATGCTGGTCGACGCGATCATGATGCTCTACGAGCGCCAGCATCCGGTGCTGATCGGCGAATTCATGAGTGCCGCACGGCCTGAACAGGCGACCGCCGGCAATTCGCAGAAGACGCGCTCCATGTCGTTGCAGGGCATGCGCGCATGACGGGACGGGTGCTGCTGGACCGGCAGGGGGGCTGGCGCGAGCGCAGCCGCGCGGCCGGACCGGCGACGGCTCCGCCAGCCTGGAAGCGCCGCGAGGTCGTCGAATTCGAAGAGGCCGAACCGGCGTCCGGCGACAGCGGCTGGACCGTCGGGTACATGGACGTGCTGCTGTTGCTGGTTACGCTGTTCGCGGCTCTGCTTGGCATCACCTACATGCAGATGAACCAGCCAGGCAACGCCGAGCCTCCGACGATCCAGCCCTTCGCCGGCTTCGCTCCTCCCGTTGAGGTACCCGCCGGCGCCCCGCCCGAAAACGCAACCGGCGCGAAGGCACCCGACCCGGATGCTGCCGTGGTAGCGGAAGCTGCCCCTGAGGTCGCGCCCGTGAAGTGGCCGGAGGCAGGGCCAGCAGACGTTGGCATCGCCGTGGAGCGAGCCGATCCCGAACCCCTGCGGCAAGACGCACGGGTCGAAGCACCCGAAGATCCGGCCCTCGCGGCAGCGACGCACGCGGAATCCGCGACGGCCACGGCAGTTGCAGACCCGGCCGTGGCGCCATCCGTGCCGCCCGCGTTCGAGGCACTGATGGAGCTGGTGGCGGCTCGCACCGAGCAACAGGACCTGGAACTCCTGCTGGATCAGCACCAACTGCGCCTGGAGGTCGGCGACGGCATCCTCTTCGGCTCCGGCACCGCGGAACTCGGGGCCTCCGGCGAGGCGTTGATCGAGGAGCTGGTCACGGCGCTGCAGGACGAACGGTTGAAGATCTCGCTGGAAGGACATACCGACGACGTTCCGATCAGCACGCCACGTTTTCCTTCGAACTGGGAACTATCGTCGCTTCGAGCCACCACCGTGGCGCGCGCGCTGATCGAACACGGAATCCCGCAGGAGCGCATCCGGGTGACCGGTTATGCCGACACCCGCCCCCGCGCGCCAAACGATTCCGATGCCAATCGCGCGCTGAACCGCCGCGTCAGCCTGGTGCTCGAGACGCGGGACGAGGTCCTCGCCGGTTCCCCCTGAAGGGTGGTCAAAGCGATACGCCTCGCCGCAGCTGCAACAGCTGCAACCGGTCAGTCCAAATCGTGCAAGAACGGTTGCGGCGTCCCGAACCGGCCCGCTGTGGCGTTGACCAAGGGGTTTCTTTGCGTCAATCTGACGCCCACGCGTCGATTGGCAATCACTGATTCTGCCTCCATTCCGGAACGCNNAACGGCGGAATCGACCACTCACCCATCACNCCCCACCACGACTGCCGACCGGGCACCGAGAACCGCAAAGAGATGAACATCCGAACACAAGCCGCCATCGTAACCGCCGCGCTCGCCGTCACCTTCGCTTCCCCCGCGATCGCCCAGGGCAGCTGGGCGGACCGACTGAAGGGTACGGTCCCCACCCTGCCGACCGAGCCCGCCGAGACCGAGACCGACCGCACCACGGTGCCGCTCGGTGCCGAGCACGAAACACTGGTCGCCGGTCTGAAGGAGGCGCTGGCCAAGGGGACCGAGCAGGCGATCGAAGCCGCCGGCACGGCGGGCGGATTCACCGACAACGCGAAGATCCGGATCCCGATGCCGGAACCCCTCGACACGGCGAGCAGCTTGCTGCGCGGTGTCGGACTGGGCCGGCAGGTCGACGAGTTCGAGCAGAGCATGAACCGCGCCGCGGAGCAGGCCGCACCGCAGGCGAAGGAGATCATCCTGGAGGCGATCCGCGACATGAGCATCGAGGATGCGCGCGGCATCCTGGTTGGTCCCGCAGACGGTGCCACGCGGTTCCTGCGCCGTCGCGCCGGCGAGCCGATCGCCGATGCCTTCCGGCCGATCGTCAGCGATTCCATGCAGGAGACGGGAGTGACCCGTGCCTACACCGAATTGACCGACCAGGTCGGCACGCGCGTCCCCGGTATCTCGGCAGTGGACGACCTCGATCTGAACGAATACGTGACGCGCGAGGCGCTGGACGGCGTATTCACCCTGCTCGCCGAGGAGGAACGCAGGATCCGGGAGAACCCGGCCGCGCGGACCACCGACCTGCTGAAGGAAGTCTTCGGGAACTGACCTGAAGGGTGCCCCCTCCGCTGTCGACCCTCAGGCGTCGGCAAGCTGCGCCACGTGCAGACCGGAACCCAGCCGTTCCCGCGCGATGTCGATCAGGTGCCGGTGATGCGTGAAGAAGAGCACCTGCGTCCGGGTGGCGAGTTGTCCCAATACCTCGAAGCCGGCGGCTGAGCGCTGGTCGTCGAAGTTGATGAACAGGTCATCGGCGACGAAGGGCAACGCCGGGGCTTGATCGAGATAATCCTCGATCGACGCGACCCGTAGCGCGAGGTAGAGCTGGTCGGCCGTGCCGGTGCTGAGGCCCGGCACCGGAACACGGGTGCCATCGGGGCGAAGGCCGGTCAGCTGCGGCTGGTCCCGTTCGTCGTAGTCCACCCGGAGTGCCGCGAAGGCGCCCCCGGTCAGCGTCGCAAAGATCTCTCCCGCACGCTTCAGCAGCGGGGCCTGTTTCTCCCGCCGGTACCGGTCGATGGCCCATTTCAGCAGTTCGGCGGCGGTGCGCGCACGCACGTAGCGCTCCGCGGCCTCACGCATACCCGCAAGCGCTTCCTGCCGGTCGGCCGCCACTCGCGCGGCGGCATCGTCACCACCGATCGCCGCAAAGGCCTCGCGGGCCGCTGCACGGTTCTCGACCGCCGCCTCCAGGCGCACGCGCAGTTGCTGCTGTTCCTGCTCGAGGGTCTGTTCCCGCGCCGCCGCGCGGTCAACGTCCGCATCGGCGCATTCGCGTTCCAGCTCCGCCAGGGACAGACCGTCGCCTTCCTGCTCGAGCGTTTGCACAATGCCGTCGAGCTCGCCTCGCAGCTGCCGGGCCCGGGAGGCCCGCTCGATGGCTGCGCGCAGGTCGCCTGGCGAATCGACCCCCGCGGCCTCCATCAATCGCGCCAGGGTTCCCTGCGCCTGGCGCAGATGGTCATTGGCGGCGGCCATCTCTTCCTCCAGCTTGCGAAGCTGATCTTCCCGATCCAGTTGACGCTTGCGGATCTCGCGGGCCGCCTCGAGCCGTCCCTCGATCTCCACCACGGCCTCCTCGGGTCCCAGCGCCGCAAGGTCCGGGGCAACTTCCTCGACGAAACCCCTGACCAGCCGCGTGAAGGCCTCGATGTCGCCCTCGATTTTCTCGATCCGATCGTGCCGCAGGTTGCGGACCTGCGTCGACAGCGTCTGGAGCGCCTCGACGGTCTCCAGCTGCCGTGCGATCTCCGGGGCGTCCGAGTCCGCGGCGAGACCGAGGTCGCCGATCGCCCTTTCCCAACGCTGCTGCCATCCCGCGCGGGCCGCCTCGGCGCGCTCGACTTCACGGCGGCGGCGATCGACCTCCTCATCGGCGGCACGCAGGTCTTCCTGCGCACGCAACCGCTCGCCCGCCGCCTGTTCCAGCGCATGCAGCAGATCGACACCCCGCTGCAGCAGCACCGGAAGCGGCTGACCTTCCACCGCCTCCACACCACCGTGACGCCTGAACTCGTCCAGCAGGCCCACGCGTGCTCGCTGCTCGTCCTCCTGCAGCGTGACGACGCGCGCAGCCGCCTCGTCCCGTAACTGCAGCAGTTGCAGGATTTCGTCCCGGACCTCCAGCCACGCGAGCATCCCGTCCGGCGCCAGGGGTTCGAGCCGCGCGGGTTCCCAGAGAGCACGCCATTCGCGGCGCAGCTCCGCCCCCTCCCCGGCCAGCACCTCCCGACGCCGGGACAGGGCATCCAGCGCGCCCTCCTGAATCGCGACGGCGTCTGCGAGCTGCGTCAGGCGCCCCACGGCCTCGGCATGGTCGAACCGCCGGTCCGCAATCGCGTCGGCCTTCAAAAGCGCCGCCCGGAAGTTCCCCGCGAGATCCTCGATCACGTCCGCAAAGCGCGCGTACTCTTCTGCGGGCAGCGTCTCCCCCCGGATGTGTCGGCGTTCCAACAGCTCCCAGATTCGGTCGCGGTACCGCCTCGCCTCCGCAAGTTCCTCTCCGGAGAGCTCTCCACGCTCTCGCGAGGCCAGCTCCAGCCTGCGCCGCAGCCGCTGCAGTTCTTCTTCGGCATCCTGAACCTGACGCCGCAGGTCGCGATCGCGCTGCTCCCATTCAAGGAGAAGATCCCGCATTCGCTGGACCTCGGCCCGCGCCGGTACCGGCAGGTCGACCAGATCCTCCGGACGCTGCAACACGGGCCGCAGCCGCGCCCGCAAGGACTCTACGGCGAGCCGGGCCCGGTCCCTTTCCTCCGAGACCGCCTGCAGCCGGGTGACCAGATCACCCTGGGCGCGCACCGTGGCCACGACGGCGGCCAGCCCGGCGGTGTCCGTTCGTGGCGGTGCGGCCTCCAGGCGCGCGACGATCCGCTGGCGGCGTTCATCGGCGTCCTGCAGCGACTCGCGGGCGACACTCAAAGCCGAGTTGACCTCGCCACGTTCGGCCAGCAGACCCCGCGCGAGTCCGAGCTTCGGGCGGGACGGAAGAGCCGCAATGACGGCATCCGGTTCGCGGGCAGACCAGCCGAGATCCGTTGCCAGGGCCAGCAACCGGGCCTCGGCCGCCCCCAGCTCCGCCTCGCGCTTCGGCAGATCCCCCCGCGCACGCCGCACCTCGATGCGCCGCTCGTGCAGCAGACGGACCTCGTCACCGCGAAGCAGAAGCGCCGCGTCGGCATCGAGCCCATCCATTTCCGTGCGGATCTCGCGAATCCTGCTCGCCAGCGCATCGATCCGGGTAGAGGTCTCCAGCGCAGCGTTCTCGGCCCGGACCCGCTGCTGCTCGGCATCCTCGGGGATGCTCGGGGGCGGACCCATCGCCTCGAGTTCCCGGATCAGCTCCTGCTTCCGCCGGAGGTCGCGATGGACCCGACGAATCCGGGCGAGGCGCCGACTCTCGGTCTGCGCACGCACGTATTCCTCCTCGAGCTCAGCGTACGCCTGCTCGGCCGCTGCAGCCGTACGGCGCCGTTCTTCCCACTGCGCCGCCGTCACGGTCTGGTCGCGCAGCTCCCGGTCCGCCGCCTCCAGCCGGTCGGCCGCCTGGGTGTAGAGGCGTTTCGACGAACGGCGCGGACCCCACAGCTTCTCGGCCTCCTGCTCCAGCGCCGCGAGCCGCTGCCGCAGGTCGGCAACCCCCGCACCCGCCGCGAAGAGCACGCGGCCAATCTCGTCGCGTGCATCGAGGATTTCCCGGCCGCCCTGCTCCAGGCGCCGGTGATCGAGGCTGAACATCCGTTCGAAGAAGGACCGGTCGGCGCCGGCGAGAAATGGCTGGAGCACGGCCTCGCCACCCGGCAACGGCAACTCGTCCGCGCCCAGAACGGTGTCCCGGGTACCCTTGCGGCGCAGAAAGGACAGCGTGTCCGTCGCTGATTCGAGGACCGCACCGATGCGCATGTCCCGGTACTCGTGCAGGAAGTTGAAGTCCGACTGCATCGGGATTCCGAAGAGCAGGTCCTCAATCGCCGTCAGCGCGGTCGACTTGCCGGCCTCGTTCGGCCCGAACACAAGGTGCAGGTCACCGGCACCGGACGGAAACTCGAGCGAGCGCCCGGTGAAGTGGCCATAGCGCAGCAGATCCAGGCGCCGTAGCCGCATCTCAGTCCGTCTCCACGGTGAGCCGCGCCATCAGATGGGGCAGGACTGCCGCGATCAGCGCCCGTTGGTCGCCGTCGAGGGCAACGCCGAGGATCGAGTCGGCCTCGACCCCGGCGCGCACCGCGTGTGGCAGACGTTGCAGCAACTGACCGGGGTCCTCGCCGAGCCGCTCGAGCAACTCCGCGTCCGCATGCGCCGCCTCCAGCATCTGCTGCAATTCCCCCAGTGCATCACCACGCACCGGCGATCCGGGTCCTTCGCTGCCCTCGGCGCGCGGGCCCACTACCAGGCGCTCGACCCATGCGGCATCGACCCCCAGTCCGACCGCGACCGAGCGCGCCTCGGCAAGCAGATGGTCCTCGGCCGCCAGCAGCTGATCGTGCCTCGCGCTCCGACCCTGCAGCTCCACCCGGCAGGCGAGGAGGCGCCCGTCGGCCTCCCGGTCGACGGCCTGCTCCAGTGCGGCGCGGATCCGGCTCACGGCGTCTGCGATATCCGTGTCCGCATCCACAGGCACCGGCACCAGGCTCCAGCGGACGACGTCGACCGGGACCGCCGTCAGACCGCTCAGCCTTCCATCCGTCACGGTGACCAGCACGGCTCCCCTGGGACCGGTTTCCCGGATGTGGCGCCCCTGCAGGTTGCCCGGAAAGACCACGTGGGGATGTTCGTGGAGGACCTGGAACTGGTGGACGTGTCCAAGCGCCCAGTAGTCGTAGCCTCGTGCGAGCAGGTCTTCCAGCGCGCAGGGCGCATAGTTCTCGTGACCGCCCATGCCGCCAAGCCCGGTGTGCAGCACGCCGATGTTCAGGTCGCAGTCCAGCGGGTCGGGATAGCCGGGTACCAGGTTCTCGCGCGTGTCGCGACGCCGGAAACTCTGGCCGTGCAGGGCGACGTCGAGGTCATCCAGCGTGAAAGTTCCGGGTGCGCGCGCTCCGAACACCCGCACGTTCGGTGGCAGTGAAAGCCGCCGAGTGATCTGGCTCTCGGCATCGTGATTCCCGTGCAGGAGGAAGACCGGGATGCCGGCCTCGTTCAGACGGCCCATCTGGGCGGCGAAGAACAGACCGGTGCGGTAATCGCGCCAGTCGCCATCGTAGAGATCACCGGCAATGATCACGAAGGCGACCTCCTCGACCAGCGCCAGTGTGATCAGCTGCTCGAAGGCCTCCCGGGTCGCGCCGCGGATCCGTTCGGCGGCGCTGCCCTCCTGCCCTGCGAGACCCCGCAGGGGGCTGTCGAGGTGGATGTCCGCCGCGTGCAGGAATCGAAAACTGGCCATCGTGATCTTCCTTTTCAACCCACGTCGTCGGCCGGCGGGTCCCGTGCCTCGGTCCGCCCCGGAGGCGACGCGCGGAGACCTGCGACCAGGAAGGCCATCAAGCGGGGAATCAGCTCGGCCGGGTCCTGCTGTTCGACGCGTCCGCCGAAGACCTGCAGGTTGTCGGTCCCCGCGATCGCGTACGAGGTCGCTCCGATCATGAAATAGACCCGCCAATGGACCTCTTCCCGCGGCACATCGGGAAGGGAGGCGCAGAGCCGATCGAGGAAACGGTGCAGCGTATCGCCGTAGAGTTCGGCCAGCAGCCCCCGAATGAAGGGGCTGACCTCGCTGTGGGTGCGCCCCAGCAGGCGCATGAACCGGTGCCCGCCGTTTTCCGTATCGGCCGCGAGTTCGAAGACCGGCCCGAAGAAGGCCTCCAGCAGATCGCCCGGGTGCGATGCCCGGCCGGATTGACGGTCCTTCGCCACGCACCGGTCCAGCGCGTCGAGGCAGCGGCGATTCAGGACCTGCACCCGCTGCTCGAATACCTCCCGGATCAGGCTCTCCTTGCTGCCGAAGTGATAGTTCACCGCCGCAAGATTCACACCGGCCCGGCCCGTGATCATGCGCATGGAGGTACCGTCCAGGCCATGCTCGACGAACAGTGCCTCGGCCACGTCGAGGATGCGGGCGCGCGTCTCTGCGGTGTGCCGGGCGGAGATCCGACTCATGCCTTCGCCCTCCCCGACTCTGCGCGCAACAGCACGCTGGCAAAGGCGGGCAGCAGCACCAGTGCGGCCAGCATGTTCACGAGGAACATGAATGCCATCAGGAGGCCCATGTCCGCCTGAAACTTCAGCGCCGACAGCATCCAGGTCCCCACGCCCACGCTCATCGTCGCGGCCGTGAACATCACGGCGGTCCCGCGCTGACGCAGGGCCTGGAAGAAGGCTTGCGGCAGATCGTCCCCGTGGCTGAAGCGATAGGAGATGCGTTCATAGAGATAGATGCCGTAATCGACGCCAATCCCGACCGCGATCGCGAGCACCGGCAAAGTGGAAACCTTCAAGCCGATGTCGAGCAGCGCCATCAGCGCACTGCACATCACCGCGACGATGGCCAGCGGCAGCACGATGCACAGGGTCGCGCGCCAGGAGCGGAATTCCGCGAAGAACAGCAGGCTGATCGCCCCGAAGACCAGCAGCAGCATGGTCACCGCGGCCGCATCCACCGCCTCGTTGGTCGCGGCCATCACCCCCACGTTACCGGATGCGAGGAGCAAGTCGAGTCGGTCGGACGGATTCTCGTCCCGAAAGCGCTTCACTTCGTCGACTACGTGGGCGATCGTCGCGCCGTCGTGACCGCGGGTGAAAATCAGGATCTGCATCGCGCTGCAGTCCGTGTTCAGCAGGCCGGTCCCGGTGTCGACCGGAGTAACCGCCTGGGCGAGGATCAGGGGATTGCGCGAGAGTGCACGCCAGCGCGGATCGCCCTCGTTCCACCCGGCATTGATCACCTTCGCCACCCCCGGCAGGCCGACCACGCTCTGCACACCGTGCACGCCCCGCATCGTAGTCTCGAAACGATCGAGGGTGTCCATGATCCTGAAGTCGGTGCAGGCCCCGTCGACGTCCCGGCTCTGGGCGATCACCGAAAGGACGTCGACACCGATGGAGAAGGACTCGACGATCGCCGCCGAATCCTGGTTGTAGCGTGAGTCCGCGTGCAGCTCCGGGATGCCGGTCCCGACGTCGCCGGTGCGCAGGTCGCGGGACTGCCAGGTCGCGGCAAGCAGCACCACGGCCGCAACCGCCAGAACGATCCGGGCCGGCCCGGGCTCGGCGAGCCGCTTCAGCCGCTTCCAGATCCAGTCCCCCGCATGCTCGCGGACCCGTGCCCGTGCAATCTCGCGGGACGACAGCCGCATCCAGGACAGCAGTAGCGTCAGCAGCAGCATGTTGGTGACCAGCATCAGCGCGACACCCAGGCCAGCCGTCAGCGCCAGCTCCCGCACCATCGCGATTTCGATGCGCATGATCACCAGAAAACCTACCGCCGTGGTGGTCAGTGCCATCGCGCCCGGCAGAAAAAGCCTGCGGAAGGCGCTTTGCGCGGCCTCCATCGGGGTGACGCCACCGATCACCGCGGTACGCCAGGCGTGGGTCATCTGGACCGCGTGGCTGACACCGATCGCGAAGATCAGGAACGGTACCAGGATCGACATCGGGTCGATCCCGAACCCGATCAGCGGCAACAAACCGAGCAGCCAGATCACCGGGATCAGCGCGGCCACCAGAGTCAGCAGCGCGAGCCGGATCGAGCTCGAATACCAGTACAGCAGCAGCGCGGTGATAACGAAGGACAGGCCGAAGAACAACACCACACCGCGCGCGCCGTCGGTGATGTCGCCCACCGCCTTCGCGAACCCGATGATGTGAACATCGAGCCCGTCCCGCTCGTGGCGCTCCCGGATCGCCTCCAGCTGGTCCGCCACATCGAGGTAATCCAGCCGTTCGCCCGTCGACGGGTCCACTTCCAGCAGCTCCGCGGTGACCATCGCCCCGGAGTGGTCGTTCGCGACGAGGCGTCCGAGCTGACCGGACTTCAGCACGTTCTCGCGGACGGTCTCGAGTTCTTCCGGCGTCCCCTGGAACCCGGCCGGGATCACGTCGCCCCCGGCGAAGCCCTCCTCGACCACCTCGATGAAGCGCACATTCGGGGTGAACAGGGAGGTCACCGTCGCGCGGTCGACGCCGGGAATGAAGAAGACCTCGTCCGTGACGTCGTTGAGCGTGTCGAAGAACCCGGGATTGTAGATATCGCCCTCGTGCTGGCGCAGTGCCACGAGAATCCGGTTCGCCCCGCCGAAGGTGTCGCGGTAGGCGACGAAGGTCTGCATGTACTCGTGTTCGAGCGGGATCATTTTCTCGAAGCCCGCATCGATCTGCAGATGGGTGGCCGAGTACCCGAGCGCGACGGTGATCAGCGCGAACAGGGCCAGGAACGCGCGCCGGTGTCCGAAAAGCAAACGCCCCAGGGCCTCGATAAAGCGTCGGAACGTCACGACCCCTGCCCCGTGATCGGACTGTTGGGAAGCTGCAGAACGCCTTCCTCGCCAAACAGCAGCACGTGGCCTGCGCCGGATTCGATCACGGCGCTGAAGGTCCGACTGGTGTCGAGATCGAGTGGCGTGAGCCCTTGCTCGAGATCACGACCCCGCAGCACGAGCCCGTTCTGACCCGCCAGCACCAGGGTACCGTCGGCCACCACGTGCCCGCCGAAGATCGACAACTCGGTTCCGGTCTCGACGCGCTCCCAGTTCTGCCCGGCATCCACGGAGTGATAGGCGTGCCCCCGCATCCCGAAGGCCAGCACCGCACCGTCGGGCAGTTCCAGCAGGCCGAAGAACGACCCGGCATACGGGGAATCCAGTGCCTGCCACCGCTGCCCACCGTCATCCGAGCGCATCAATGTGCCGGCCTCGCCGGCCAGCAGCAGGGCCTCCCCCGCCCGCGCGATCGCACCGAAATGAAAGTCGTCGGCGTCGGGGTGACGCTGCGCCCAGCTGAGACCCCCGTCGCGGCTCTCCAGGAACCGACCGTAGGCACCCACCGCGTAGCCGCGACCACCGGGGTCGAAACGCACGGCCAGCAACGGCTCCTCGGCCAGCGGATCCGCGAATACCGTGCGCCAGCGTTCACCGCCGTCATCGCTCAGCAGGATCACGCTGTCGTGCCCCACCGCGACCAGGCGTTCGTCATTCACGGCGCCCACCGCGGTCAGGGTCGCTGCGTCGTCCGACACGGCACCGCGCCACTGGAGCCCATGATCGTCCGAAATGAAGATATGGCCCCGCTCACCGACGGCGACCAGCCGTGACCCGACCAACACCGTATCGAGCATCAGCAGGTGCTCGATCTCGACCTGCGTTTCCGGCATCGGCGGGTCGGGACGCTCCGAAAACGCGAACGCAACGGCCGCCACAACGAACAGCGGGAACAGAACGCCGATGATCCTGTTCACGCGCGTGCTCCGGAAGCCAGGGTCGGCTTCGCGGCGTTCCGGCGGCGAACGGCGGTCCCAGTCCTCGGACGGATCATCGGATGGCGCACGACCCCATCGCGTGGATCAGCGTCTGCCGGCCCCGCGCAGGCCTGCGGGCGTGAAGCGCGCCGGACGCGGGTCGGTCAACCGGTAGATACGCGCCTCGTCATTGCGCAGCCCCATCGCGATGTACCGTCCCGACTGCAGGTCGTGATGCACCTCGAGTGCCGGGTACTGCATCGGGATGTCGTAGAAGTTGATGTTGTGCTGCTCCGCGACGCGCCAAAGCTGGTCGCGGTTGTCGTACTTGTCGACCACCAGCACCATCCACGAGTCCTCGTCCAGATAGAAGGTACGGCGCTTGTAGAGATGGCTGGTGCCGTCCTTCAATGTCGCGTCCACGACCCAGACGCGGTGCAGCTCGTAGCGCGCGTGATCGGGATTGACGTGCCCGGCCTCGAGGACATCGTCCATGCTGATGGTGTCGCCGACCAGTTCGTAGGAGTTGTAGGGCACGTAGATCTCGCGCTTGCCGACCAGCTCCCAGTCGTAGCGGTCGATCGCGCCATTGAACATCACGAAGTCGTCGTTGGTGCGCAGCCCGTCGGATGCCGTGCCCGGGTTGTCATATTGCACCTGCGGCGCAAGGCGCACGCGCCGCTGACCGGGGTTGTAGGTCCACGCCTGACGCTCGTCGAGATATTCGTGCACCAGCAGGATCTGGCCGGCGAGACGGGCCGGAGCCGTGACCGTCTGCATGAAGTTGGCGATCTTCTCCGGCTCGATCTCTTCCTCCGACTTGGTGAGACTCCCGTAGTGGAAATCGTACTCGTAGTCGAAACGCACCGGCGTGTAGCTGCCGGTGCGGGTCACGGCCGCCTGACTCCAGTTCATTACGTAGGACTCGCCCCGATACCGGACCAGGTGATTCCAGATCGCCTCCTCGCCGCTCTGCGGGATCGGGAACGGGATGCCGCCGGTGGTGCCTTCGAAGGTGAGCCCGTCCGGCCTCATCGTCGCCCGGGTCGCATTGGCCATGGTCTGCTCGTAGTGTCCCTCCGGGAAGGCCGCGCTGCGGCGGGTCGGGTACACGTTCATCCTCCAGGTCGGGTAGGTCTCGAGCATTGCGACCTGTCCCGGTGTCAGATTCTCCCGGTACGCGTCGAGATTCGAGGCGTCGATGGTGAAGAGGATTTCGTCATCGGCGAACGGATCGGCGTAGTGGCCGCCCGGTTCGTGTTCTACCGGCGGACTGGTCAGGCCACCGTCCCAGGCGGGGATCGTCCCCGCCTCGTTCCCGGCCCGCTCGGCGCCCATCGGGGTCAGGTCCTGACCCAGTCGGGCTGCCTCGGCCTCGGATACCTGTGCGTGGACGGGCGCGGCGGACACCGCCAGCGCCAGCGCCGACGCCAGCATGGTTAGCTTGATATGCATGATTCTTCTGGCTCCTCGATGCCTGTCGTTGCTCAGAACGAGTAGCTGACGCTGACCGCGAGGAAGTCGCGATCCTTCAGGGGGTTGGTGTGGCTGGAGTAGGACGGAGACTGATTGTCTGGAAAGCGGGGATCAACCGCAGCATTCGGGTCAGTGCCCCTAATCTTCTCGCCCCCGAAAAACGACGTGTACGAAATGTCTAGATTCAGGTTTTGCAGGTAGTTGATTCCGAGACCGAACGTCAGTGACTTCGCACCTTCGTTAAAGGTTGGGCTACGGCCCCTCACGTCGTGTGTGAAGACCAGGCGTGGAGAAAGAGTTGCGGCACCAATCGCGTTGGGATAGTCCAACCGCCCGACAACCCGGTAACCCCAGGAATCCCGGCTCGCATACCCATCTTCCTGAACCGAGCCGAAGGAGGTCTCGTCATCGGAACCCGGAGCCGGCAGAAACACACCGGGCGCATTAAAGGGTACGTCTCCTGGGAGGTCCAAGTGCGTATAGCCGACCTCGCCCACCGTCACGAGTTGCTGAGCACCAAAGGTCGGTCCGAACGCCTTGGTAGCGGTCAACTGAAGCTGCTGCATCCTGACTCGCTTGTATCCCTGAATCTCTCCGTCATCACTGATCAGGTTCTCCGGAACCTGGTTATCTTGGCCGAGAGCAGCCAGCAGCAATTCCGGGGCCGCGATTTGAACAGGCTGGTTGGGACGGAACGAATATTCGCCTTGAAGAGCAATTCCCCAAGGACCCGGCGTG
>SL_3KL_010_SEDDRAFT_10001801_pt1 | contig 19587 bp, 13 predicted proteins | sample SodLakKL_010_SED_2_FD_10381 | JGI IMG/M metagenome (IMG submission 10381) | reverse complement strand
CGGATTTATGGGTTACAACATGATCAGAGTGGCTGTTGAAGAGAAAAAGGATGTGGTGGATATATCCTTTTGCCCTGAGGATCCCTTGCAGCTCGATCATCTTGCAAGGGAGAAGAGTGTTACCGTCGTAACCGATTGCGGGGTAGCGCCGGGCATGGGCAATATAATACTGGGCTACTACAATAACTTGATGAAAGTAGAAAATTACGAATGCTATGTAGGTGGTCTTCCTTTTGTGCGTGAGTGGCCATACGAATACAAAGCAGTTTTTTCACCTGTTGATGTTATTGAAGAGTATGTAAGACCGGCAAGGTACATTGAAAACGGCAATCTCATTGTAAAGGAAGCCCTGTCTGATCCGGAACTGATGCATTTTGACAATATCGGGACACTTGAAGCGTGGAACTCTGATGGATTGCGCTCTCTTATTAAAACAATGAAGGTGCCACGCATGATAGAAAAAACCCTTCGCTATCCAGGATGTATCGAATACCTTAAGGTTCTGCGCGAAACAGGCTTCTTTTCAACTGAACCGGTGGAGGTTGATGGTGCAATAATCAGGCCGCTTGACCTTACCGCAAAGCTTCTTTTCCCAAAATGGGAGATGAAACCGGGCGAAGAAGATTTTACTGTTATGCGGATAATTATAGATGGGATTAAAAACGGGGAGGGAAAAAGGCATGTCTGGAATATATTCGACAAATACGATCGATTAACCGGAACGCTTTCAATGGCGCGAACAACAGGCTTTACATGCAATGCAGCGGTTAACCTGCTGGCATCGGAAAAATATGTGGAGAAAGGTGTTTCCCCGCCTGAATACCTTGGAAAAAACAGTGAAAATTTCAACTTCATCATAAATTATCTCAGGGAAAGAAACGTGATATACAATGTTGATGAAAAATAGACAGTTATTTATACCGATTATTTTTTCTCAAAGTGTAGTGCAATAAAAAACTAACAGATGCAACAATATTTAGATTTGCTTTCGCACGTCCTTAAAAACGGAAAGAGGAAAAGAGACCGTACAAAAACAGGAACACTCAGTATTTTTGGTTACCAAATGCGTTTTGACCTTAAGGACGGATTTCCCTTGCTGACAACAAAAAAACTGCATCTGCCTTCAATAATTCACGAACTGCTTTGGTTTCTGAAGGGTGATACAAATACCGGCTATCTTAATGAAAATAAGGTAAGGATCTGGGATCCATGGGCTGATGAAAAGGGCGATTTAGGCCATATTTACGGTTATCAGTGGCGTTCATGGCCTGCTCCTGACGGCAGGAAAATAGACCAGGTAAGCGAAGTTATAAATTCACTTAAATCTGACCCAGACTCAAGGCGACATATCGTATCGGCATGGAATGCAGGTGATATTCATAATATGGCTCTGCCGCCGTGCCATATTTTATTCCAGTTTTATGTCTGCGACGGGAAGCTTTCCTGCCAGCTTTACCAGCGCAGTGCTGACATATTTCTGGGTGTACCGTTCAATATAGCTTCATATGCACTTCTTACAATGATGGTTGCAAGAGATACCGGACTTGAACCTGGGGATTTTATACATACTTTCGGTGATGCTCACATATATCTGAACCATATTCCGCAGGTTGAAAAGCAGCTAACAAGGGAACCGCGCAAACTGCCCCAAATGGTAATCAATCCAGGGAAAAAGAGTCTGTTTGATTTTACATTCGACGATTTCAAAATAGTTGACTATAATCCTCACCCTCATATAAAAGGTGAAATATCTGTTTGAAATATGACAATTTCGATTATTGTTGCAATGGGAAACAACCGTGCTATCGGAAAGGATAACCGGTTGCTCTGGCACCTGCCGGCAGACCTGAAATACTTTAAAAATACCACTATGGGTAAGCCTGTTCTGATGGGCAGAAAAACATTTGAATCGGTTGGCAAGCCGCTGCCGGGAAGGAAAAACATAATTATTTCAGGAAAGAAAGATTTCAGAGCTCCCGGTTGTGTTACGGCAGGGACCATTGAAGAGGCAATAGAAAAATCAAAACCGGCTGAAGAAATATTTATTGCCGGTGGAGGAGAGATCTACAGTCAGTCCATGCCTCTGACAAATAAGCTTTATGTTACGAAAGTCAGTTACAGTCCGGAAGCAGACACTTTTTTCCCTGAAATTNACCCTGAAATATGGAAGCTTATAAAATGCACCGGTCACAAAGCTGACGAAAAGAATTCATACGACATGAGATTCATGGTCTATGAGCGGATCAGGAATTCATCAGTTTAATAATAATACCAAATTGTACGGTAATCCCTTATATTTTCCCCTCTGGCTGCCAGCTCCTCAAGGTAGTAATATATAGGAACATCCACATAATTGTATGGAGGAACAGGTTTAATATTCTTTTCCCATGGATGGAACTCATAAACCCTTGAACCGTCCGGCAGAATCATTACAACCCTGTGATCCTGCCAGGCATTAAGATTGTTTTTCCCCAGCTTGGGAACATTGAATACCGGTTCGTCAGTACGGTCAAGGCCCGGCAGTAGTCTGGCTTCCTCTTTTCTTTCCTGAAGTATGCGGGCAATAGGCACCATGTAGCGACGTGTTTCCTCCTTGCCTTTCATGTTAAAGGTATAATAGGGATCAACCCCTATAGATCTAAGATCAACACGCAACTTGGCTGATTCAAACCTGCGTGAGTTTTCAACTGTAAAAACCTGCTGGTTGTAAACACCAATACCCGCTTTTTTTATTTTGTTAACTGCTGCTGCAGCTTCCGGTGTTATTTCATACGGATGCTGAAAGTGGGTAATTACAGATATTTGCCTTTTGCCGGGAACATTGTATTTTTCAAGTATACTTACCAGCTTGTCAGTCCACCTCATTGGAAGAACCGCCGGTGTACGGGTGCCGAGACGGATCCTGTAAACATGGTCTTTTTCCGAAAGTTCCCTGAGAATTTCTTCAATTGTATCGTCTTCCATGACCATCGGGTCACCACCGGTTATGAGTATATCGCCAACACTACGATGATTGTCAAGCCACTTAATTGCTTTTGCTATTGTTTCTGGCGATGCCATGGCCTTCGGATCGAGGCATTCGTCTATTTCCCAGTTTCTCTGGCAATAAACACATATCTGGCTGCAGGTATTGTAAGGCTTGAGTATTGCAATTCCCGGATAGCGCCTTGTAATAAGTTCAGCCGGTGAAGTATCGTGCTCACCCATGAAATCAAATCGCATACCCCTGACATCCCTGTTTTCAATCATCATATCAATATAATCCGGGGGTGGTATTACCTGAGCCCTCACGGCATGATCATAACCTATCGAAAGGTCCCTGTCCATCAGACCGAGATAATAGGGGGTGATCCCAAAAGGTATTTTGTTGCCGGCTGCTTTTACAATAGCTGTTTTTTGCTGTCCGGTTAATTCTATGAGAGAAAGAAGTGGCTTTTCATCTTTTATTACATTTTTCAGATGCCATTTGTAATCATACCAGTCATTCTCATTTCCCCCGAAATAATCGAGTATCCGTTTTTTATTCTCCTCCCTCCAGTTTATTACATCAGGGTCCAGTCCGCTTGGGTATTTTTTAAAATATTTGTTCATCTTTGAACCCACTTCATCAAGCAACTGAGTTCGCAGTTCTGAGGCTTTCCTTCCTTCCATCCTCAGGAAATCCGGGATACCTTTTTTTGCTCCCTCAGACTCAAAATAGATATTGGCAGCTCCGGCCACACCCTTGAAGAGATTGATAAACTCCATTAAAAAACCAATATATACTTTCCCTGTCATCTCTTCATTTTCAGTTGCCAGCAGCCAGAGGTTTTTCAATGCAGAAGTTTCTGTCCGGCGTTCGTTTATAGGGCCTATAACACTCTTGAAAGTTCTGACACACTCCCTTACAGTGGCTTTTTCCAGAATATGCATCTCATTGTCAAGATCAAAGACTTTCCTCTCACACCTGTCGAGGTAATTATACATAGCTTCCCTGGCTGATTCCAAATCAGGGGCTTCTTTCAGAATATCGTATATCCGCGGATTTGAAGACCATAAAAGATTGACGTAAGCATTGAAATCTATCTCAAATTTTGTTTTCAGCATTTCAACCTCATCTGTAAACACATCGTCAACTATGCGGGTTTTTACCAGCTGCCTGGGAGCTTTTGCCCCTGAGGGTTTACTGTTATTTCCGCTGGCGCCTGTTTGTTTGTTTTTTTTCATATTCTGTGAAATTTATTATTTAAAATTCACCTATGCCTGCGGCATCAGAATGCTAATTCATAATTTATACGGACCGGTTTGTTAAACTAATATTCCGTTATTGATGATGATTCTGAAACCGTCCCGGAAAATTTAACCGGGAAAATGAGCTGTTTAAGAAAAATATCATTTGCAAAATTAGTTTTGTTATTACTTTTGGTTATTTTCACAATATAATGATTTTTGTCTTTATATTTTTCCTGTTCTGGCAGTTATATTATTAATTAAAATAAAAACCTATGAAGCTTATAAAGAACTGCATATCAATAATTTGTTTCAGGCTTTTTATTTTCATCATTTTGCCCTCTTTTATCCTTTTTTCCCTTTTTTCATGCAAAAGCGATAATGATGAGAGTATTCTTATAAGCGATATAGTTCATGCCGAAAAACTTACCGGTTTGAACTTCAGCCCTGACCAAAGGGAGCTTATGCAACGTTCACTTGAGAACAATCTTCGTATGTACAGGTCAATGCGTGAACACACTATAGATAATTCCATCCCTCCCGCCCTGATCTTCAATCCGGTACCTCCCGGGTTTTCACCACCTTCCCCTGTATGGGAAAGGAATCCAGGGCTTCCTGAAAGAGTTGAAATGCCTGAAACCCTTGAGGACCTTGCATTTTATAACGTTTCGGAACTATCTGTGCTGATCAGGAACAGGCAGGTAACTTCTGTTGAATTGACTTCCATGTACCTTGAAAGGCTGAAAAAGCATAATGAAGTATTGAAATGCGTTGTTACACTTACAGAAGATCTTGCAATGGAACAGGCAGAGAGGGCAGACCGTGAATTGGCGGAGGGAATTTACAGGGGGCCTCTTCACGGGATCCCTTATGGAATAAAGGATCTTTTTGCAGTTAAGGGCTACCCCACAACCTGGGGAGCAACACCTTACAAAGATCAGATTATTGATACGAATGCCACGGTTGTTGAAAAGCTTGAAGAAGCCGGAGCCGTTCTGTTGGGGAAGATGACTCTTGGAGCCCTTGCAATGGGCGATGTGTGGTTTGCTGATACAACAAGAAGCCCCTGGAATCCCGAAATAGGGTCAAGCGGTTCTTCAGCCGGTTCCGCTTCAGCTACCGCAGCAGGTCTGGTTGCTTTTTCAATTGGCACAGAAACTCTTGGGTCAATTGTCTCCCCGTCAACCCGGTGTGGTACAACAGGCCTCAGACCAACATTTGGTCGTGTTAGCCGTGCAGGTGCAATGGCATTGAGCTGGAGCATGGATAAGGTTGGGCCTGTTTGCCGTTCTGCCCATGATGCGGCACTTGTTTTCGAAGCCATACACGGGCCTGACGGCAAAGACCTTTCGCTTATGGACTTCCCATTTAACTTCAATGCAAATGCAGGGATTGGAGAGTTGAAAATAGGTTTCTTTGAAGATTTTTTTGAGGAGGAATACCGTGGCCGGGGGAATGATCTCGCGACTCTGGAAGTCCTCAGGGAGATGGGTGTAAATCTGATTCCTGTACAAATTGATACAGACATTCCGGTCAGCTCATTAAGGATTATATTGAATGCTGAAGCAGCAGCTGCATTTGACGACCTTACTCTAAGCGGGGATGACGATATGCTGGTAAGGCAAAACAGGGGAGCATGGCCAAATATATTCAGAACAGCCCGTTTTATTCCGGCAGTTGAATACCTACAGGCAAACAGGTTCAGGCAGATTCTTGCCTACGAGTTCAACCAGCTTATTAAGGATTATGATGTTATTGTAACACCCAGTTACGGAGGCAACCAGCTGCTTATTACAAATCTGACCGGTCATCCGTGTGTTGTTGTGCCCAACGGATTTGACGATAATAAAAATCCTACAAGCATCAGTTTCCTTGGGAATCTTTTTGATGAAGCAACCCTGTTAACATTTGTCAAAGCTTACCAGGATAATACAGGTTTCCATCTTCATCAACCGCCCGGTTTTGGAACTGAAAATTAGCAGCTTCTAATTATCAAGCCTTCGGGAGAGAAAACGCCTCAGTGACCTTACTTGATGGGGTTTTGAAACTACGTTTCTTTCTCTGTCCAGCAAAAACATGGTGGGGGTGCCTTCAATAGTGTATTTTCGTGAAACCGGGCAATCCCACATCATAATTGAACTGCAGTTTATCCATCCGCTCAGTCCCCACTCGGCTATAGCCGACATCCATTCCCCCTCGTCTTCTTCAATGCCTATTGCAATAACTTCAAGCAAAGAGGGATCTGCTTCCATGAAGTCCGTGTACATATCAAAAAGGCCTGATGCAATGTCCCTGCAGTACGGACACCAGCTTCCCCAGAAAAAAACCAGTATATATTCATTATCCAGGCTGTACAGCTCAACTTCATTTCCGTCAAGTAACCTGATCCGGAAACCGGGTGCTCTCATACCCGTTTCAAGAGGCTCACCTGAAAGGATCCTCCTGTCTTCTTCCATGCAAATGTCAGCATGCAAAAAATTGTTTACCAGGTAAGAGGCGACTTCTTCCAGTTCTATGTTCATTAAGTAATTTACTAAATATTCCAGAACCGTGTAAAATACTTCCTCATCGGTCATTGAATAATAAAGAATGTTTTCCGCTGCATCTTTCAGCTCTTTCAAATGAGATTCATCCCGCCCTTTTTCATGTGTATATAAACTGATGTAGCGGTCTATCCTGGCAGGTATTCTGCCTGTATTAAGCAATACCGGTTCAATAAAATGATCCTCGCTGAAAAAATTTTTTTTCAGGAAAGCTGTATCCCTTCTTGTGTCTGAATCAGTTTGCGGGATCTTTTCAAAAGCTGCTATTGCAGAAAACAGTGTACCTTCATTTCTTCCAATGATTTTCTCCTCAAATTTTACTCTGCTTTTTTCCAGCCGGTTGTATTGGCGCTCCATCCTTCTGTAAAACCAGTCTCCTGGGGGATATTCCGCCAAAGCTGCATCAAGTGCCGTTATTTTCTTAAAAAATTTATTTCTTTCCCTTTTATATTCATAGTACAGGGAGTTTTCAACTGATGAACTGATCTTCATACTACCGGCGGGATCCGAAAAATTGGTGCTGAAAACCACATCTTCATAGTTGAAAATTATTTCGATTCCATCATTATTAAAAACTGCGGTTCCATCGTCCTGCCGGGGAACTATCCTGTATATGCCGCTTTTATCGGAACTTTCCAGGATGAATTCAAAATTACCTTCACTTCCGGCTTTTGCAGAATCCACGGCAACCATTTTTTCAAACTGAACACTGAACAGGATAACTGTTTCCTCTTCCAGGCCTTCAACATTTCCTTTGATATAATAATGCCCCTTCCCCTGATTTCCGGCTGTCTTTGAACTATATAAAGCACATCCGGGAATCATAACTATCATAATATAAACAACTATGCGCACCATTTGCCAGATATTCTGTTGCAATTATACACCTTCTGAATTACATTAAAAAAACCTTACCCTCTTAAACATGAACATGAGCAGAAAAATTTAAAAGTTTCTACCCGGTTATGAAGATAATCCTGGAGCTTTAATTTATTACATTTTTAACAAAAAGTTGTTAAAGTTGAAAAAATATTAATCAATACAACAAGCATTTCATGTTTAATTGTAGCTGATGCTTTTACATACAATCAACAGGTGGGTCCGGGCTAGTTAAAAATATTTAAAATATTCCTGCTGACATTTAAAAGCTTTTATAATTTGGTTATTTTTGAAATTTAACCAACGAGATGGATAACCAATGGAAAAGATCAGTTTGAAGCTTTTTAATAAGCTGAACACATTTGGCGGCTGGATTGTGTTTCTGGTAGCTGTAATAGTATTTTTTCTCACCCTTGAACCAACAGCAAGCTGGTGGGACTGCAGTGAAAGGATAACAGCTTCATACAAACTTGAGATCCCACACCCTCCGGGCGCTCCGTTTTTCATGCTTCTGGGCAGATTATTCACGATTTTTGCACCTTCTGCTTCCAGCGCAGCGATGTTTATGAACGGAATGTCCGCACTTGCTGGAGCATTTACTGTTATGCTGCTTTTCTGGATAATCACCCATTTTGCCAGAAAAATTATAAACCCTGAGGATCACTCTATTTCAACAGGGAGCACCATATCCATTCTTGGTAGCGGTATGGTTGGTGCCCTTGCTCTATGCTTTTCCACATCATTCTGGTTTGTGGCAGTGGAAGCAGAAGCTTATGCAACATCAGCATTTTTTACAGCTTTAGTTTTCTGGTGTATATTGAAATGGGAAAATGTGGCACATCATAAGCATTCTCAAAGGTGGCTGATCCTCATNGCTTATCTTATGGGTTTGTCAATAGGGATACACCTTCTTAACCTGCTTGCCATACCTGCAATTGTATTTGTATATTATTTCAGGAAATATCCTGTTACAAAAAAAGGTGTCATTTATGCAGGCCTTGTTTCGGTTATTTTGCTCGGAAGCTTCATCTGGATAATAATTCCCGGGGTAATTGAAATTGCCAGCAAGTTTGAATTGGTATTTGTGAACTCTTTCGGGTTTCCCTACAACAGCGGGGTTTTGTTTTTTGTAGCTGCCCTTGCATCTTTTATTGTCTGGGCACTGTATTATACCCATCAAAAGAAGAAACCGGTACTTAACACCATCATACTTGGACTGACAATGGTTCTGATCGGCTACTCCTCATATGCAGTTACCATAATCAGGTCCTCAGCCGGTCCGCCTATGGATCAGAACAGTCCCGATAACGTTTTCACCCTTCTCTCTTATCTCAGCCGCGAACAATACGGTCAGAGACCTCTTTTCAGCGGTGAATATTACAGTGCACCCCAGACAGATGTAAAAGAGGGCAGGCCTATTTATGTTAAGGAAGACGGGCGTTATGAAGTCGCCAATTACAAAACTGAACCTGTTTACCACCCCGATTTTACCGGATTTTTCCCCCGCATGTACAGCAATAACCCTTCACATGTGAGGGAATATGAAAAATGGGGGGATATTACAGGCAGAAGGATAAGGGTTAATATAGGTGGGGAACCCGAAGTAATAACACGCCCTACATTTGCTGAAAACCTGCGTTTTTTCTTCCGTTATCAGGTATGGCATATGTACGGACGATACTTTATGTGGAATTTTGCCGGCAGGCAGAACGACCTCCAGGGACACGGTGATATACTGAAAGGCAACTGGCTCAGCGGAATCAGGTTTATTGATGAGCTCAGACTGGGTCCGCAAACCGGGCTGCCCGACAGTATTGCCAATCATCCCTCCCGGAACATCTATTACGGATTACCACTGCTGCTGGGGCTTTTGGGATTTTTCTTCCATTTAAACAGAAATCCCAAAGATTTCACTGCTGTTTTACTGCTCTTTATTTTTACCGGACTTGCCATAATTGTATATCTGAACCAGACCCCTATGCAGCCCAGGGAAAGGGACTATTCTTACGTGGGCTCCTTTTTTGCATTCTCGGTCTGGATAGGTCTTGGCACCCTTTCACTCATAGAATGGATGAGGAAAAAAGTACCTCTTAAGGCAGCTGCAATATCTGCCACAATTGTAACACTTTTTGCCGTTCCTGTTTTGATGGCCTCGGAAAACTGGAATGACCACGATCGTTCAGGACGCTTTACTGCAAGGGATTTTGCCTTCAACTACCTCAGCACATGTGAGCCCGATGCCATAATTTTTACCCACGGCGACAACGACACTTTCCCTCTCTGGTATGCGCAGGAGGTGGAAGGACACCGTACTGATGTAAGGGTTGCCAATCTCATGCTTTTGAACACTCATTGGTATATTGACCAGATGAAGCAGAGGATGAATGAATCTGCTCCTCTTCCGCTTACACTTCCCAGGAAAAAGTATATTGAGGGGACAAACACTCTATTGCATATTATGAACAGGTTTGATGAACATGTGGATTTGAGGAAGATTATTGATTTCATTGCTGATGACAGCTCCGGAAGCAAGTTGCAGCTCAGGGACGGACGTGAATTAGACTATTTGCCCACAAACAAGTTCAGAATCCCGGTAGACAGGGATAAGGTAATAGAAAACGGAACTGTTTCCCCTGATCTGGCGGATAAAATAGTGCCTTCAATAGAATGGGAAATTGATAAAAATTTCATTCAGAAAAACCACATGATTTTGCTGGATATACTGGCGCATAACAACTGGGAAAGACCTGTCTATTTTGTAACCGGAGGCACTGAAGATGCACTCGGACTGGAAGATTATTTTCAGCTTGAGGGCTTTGCCTACAGGCTTGTACCAATTAAATCAGATGGCGATGATTTTGAATACGGAAGGGTTAACACCGATGTAATGTTTGACAATTTTATTAACAAATTCGACTGGGGCCGTATAAATGAACCCGATGTACATCTGTGCCACTACAATCTGAGGACTATAAGGGTATTGAGACTAAGGCAGAAATTTTCCAGACTTGCCAATTCATTGCTTGAGGAAAACAAAAGGGATTCGGCGGTGGTTGTACTTGACAAGGCAATGGAGCTAATGCCGGCAAACAGGGTGCCTAATGATTTTATGATGCTTGGAGTTGCAGAATCATATTATATGGCGGAGGAGCCGGAAAAGGCAAATAATATTATAAGGGATTACCATAATGAGCTGAAAGATGAGCTGAATTACTATTTCAGGTTTGGCAGCAGGCGCCGCCAACTTCTGGAACAGGAAATAACGATTTCCCTTCAGATAATGAATGAAATGGGAAGAATGGCAGGGAACTTTGACCAGGATCAACTGGCAGGTGAAATAACTGAAACTTTTGAAATGTTTCTATCCAGGATATCCTCTATTTAGTCCTATGTTTTAAAAGACTTTACTGCCATTTATTATGAATGCTCCCGTGGATCAAGGGAGCATTCATTTTTTGTTTCTCTGACTTTAAGCCTGCATCAGTCAAGGGCAGACAAAATGATATGAACAGATCATGGGGGATCAATACATCATTGACCTTATGTATATCTTGCCATGACAATATCTCATTCTGTTTTGAGAAGATATTGAAAAATATCTTCAAAGACGATTGATCCGGCTGTGTCTGTTTTCTGATAAAAAAAATTTGATGTATATTCGCAAAAACATTAATTAAGTAATTAAATACTTTCAAGTCCAAAATGTCAAAAATAGTAGCAATTTCAGAGGCCGCATCAATTGCACTGCATGGTATGATTCTGATTGCAAGGTCAGAACTCCCGGTAAGTGTGCAATATATTGCAGAAGAAACGGGTGCTTCCAGGCATCATGTTGCTAAAATAATGCAGCGTCTTGCCAAGAGCAATTACCTAAATTCACAGCGGGGACCAAACGGGGGCTTTACACTAAAAAAAAATCCTGCAGAAATTTCATTCCTCAATATTTATGAATCTATCGAGGGAGATATTGAAATTTCCCCATGCCCTCTTAGCAAGCCAATATGTCCGTTTGACAAGTGTATCATGAACAATGTTACAAACAAAATGACCGTGGAATTCAAAACACATCTTGAAAAGCAGACACTTAACCTCTACATCTGAAGCTTTTTTTATCTTTTTAAACAGATGATTATTTCAGGTCAACTGTAAATAATCTGACTATCCTTCAAAACTGCTGAACATTGGATTCTCTTCTGGTAATCCTAAAAAGTGTCTGCACAGTTAAATTCTCATACTGTTTTCAGGCACTTACACCATTTAATTAACCGAAAAAAATATCCTTGGACAATTTGCTGAAATAAAAGCTATTTTATATATTTGCGTATTTCATTACTTTATTACTTTTTTGTTTTACTTTAAGTGAATTATTAATGAATAATTTGGTTTATCATCCCTTTAGTACAGGAAATTTAATAATAAAAATAATATACGAATGAAGAGAGAGATTATAAAAATTGACGATGAAAAATGCAACGGTTGCGGACTTTGCATTCCGAACTGCCATGAAGGCGCTTTGCAGATAATAGACGGCAAAGCCCGGCTTGTAAGTGAACTTATGTGCGACGGACTTGGAGCATGTATTGGTCATTGTCCGGAAGGGGCACTTGAAATAGAGGAAAGGGAAGCCGAACCATACGATGAGATCAAGGTTATAAGGGAAATGGCTGTCAAGGGAAAAAATGTGGTTACAGCCCATTTAATGCACCTGAGCGAGCATAATGAGACGGGTTATTTAAAGGAAGCTCTGGAATACCTCAGGAAAAACAAAAATAATATAGGTTTTTCTGTAGAAAAGGTTATAGAAAAGGTTTGCAATAAAAGCAAAGAAGACGAAGGAAGCATAAAAAATGGTGTCTCCGGTTCAGGGTTAAGAGAAGGTAATAGTAATGAGCATAAAGGTTGCCCCGGATCACTTTCAATGTCATTTGGCAAAACAACATCAAAAGCTGATACCGGAAGCGTACGGCCTTTTCCATCCGCACTTGAACAGTGGCCTGTACAAATGCATCTTATTAACCCCGCTGCATCTCATTTCAAGGGAAGTGATATGCTGCTGGCAGCTGACTGTACAGCATTTGCGGCGGGTGATTTTCACTCCTTACACCTGAAAAGCAAATCACTTGCAATTGCATGCCCAAAACTGGACAGCAATATGGATATCTATTTTGAAAAACTGATAGATCTGATCGACAAGGCAAAAATTAACACTTTAACCGTAATGATAATGGAGGTTCCATGTTGCGGAGGTTTGTTACAACTCGCCAGGTCGGCTGTTCAAAAGGCCTCGCGAAAAATCCCCATAAAACAGGTTATACTGGGTATAAGGGGGAATATGCTGAAAGAGGAATGGATTTGATATATTTTTATTATTTTTAAGCAAAAATATAAGTAATGCCAGCAGAAAAGCTTAATAAGTGTTCATTCTGCCGGCACATCAGAGACATGCAAAATAAAGAATAATGAAGTTGCCTAAACCTACACAAGCTGAAAAATGGTGGAATATAGTTTCTACGTTTGTATTTATTGCTTTAGTTGTTTTAGCAGGAACCTTATTGATAGATGCGGGAGTTGATATCAGGAATATAACAGCTTTTGAGTTTCTCCTGATTGCTATTTCCACATACAGGATGACACGAATGCTCGTATACGACAGGGTTTTCAAGCTGATAAGGGATATGATCCGTTTAATGGAAGGAACAGGATTTGGTGATTCACTTAAGGCAATAGTTACATGCCCCTGGTGTGCGGGTGTATGGGTAGCACTTTTTAATACAACTGTATATTTCCTCATTCCCTTCGGGGATATTTTTGTAACATTAATGGCGATAGCAGGTATTGCAACTTTATTTCAGCTTTCAGTTAATTTTATCGGACTGAAGGCGGATGAAAAACAATTTGATTTGAAAAAGAAAAAAGATAAAGATGACGGAGACAATCAGAAACCAGGNTATTGAAAGAATATAATAATCATGAATACCTGAAAATCAAAAATTACATTAAAAATTAAACCAATATCAGACAATAAACATTAATACGGAACAAACGTTACGTAATAAGATTATGCAAAAGGGGGATTATGAATGATCTAAAAACAGGGAAAGTGTTACTTATCTAAAAATTTTTTTGCCGATATTTAGGTAAATTATTACCTTTTTGCTTTATATAGAAATGTTGAAAATTATTCAGAAGCGTCTTGCTTAATATCTGTTTTCTGATCAATTTAGTTAACCATTAATAACCATTTAAAAAATTTAAAACTATGAACATGTTTTGTTATCAGTGCCAGGAAGCTGCGAAAGGAACAGGTTGCACTATCAAAGGAGTATGCGGTAAAACAGATGATGTTGCAAACCTCCAGGATCTTCTTGTTTTTGTAATAAAGGGAATATCCGTTTACAACAGGGAGGCAGTGAAAAAAGAAATTGAAGAGCCCGGGGTTGATAGTTTCATTATAAACGGTTTATTTGCAACAGTTACAAACACCAACTTTGACAGAAATGTTTTTATTGAACTGGTAAGCAAAGGACTGGAAATACGCAACCGGCTCAGAAAAAAGATTGAAAATGCAGGTGGAATTGAAAAAAAGGGTAATCTGCACGAATCTGCAACATGGAATCCTTCATCTGCGGAAGAATACGATGAAAAAGCTGCCTCAGTAGGGGTAATGTCAACTGAAAACGAAGATATACGCTCTTTGCGGGAACTTATCACATACGGACTGAAAGGTATGGCTGCTTACACTGAGCATGCCATGAACCTGGGATACAATGACAAATCCATTCATGAATTTATTCAGGATACACTTGTTGCTTTAACAAGAGATGATCTCAGCGCAGAGGAGCTTACATCCCTTGTACTTGAAACCGGTAATTTCGGGGTTAAAGCAATGGCTTTACTTGACAAGGCAAATACATCTGCATACGGCAATCCGGAACTCACAAAGGTCAGAACCGGTGTGCGAAATAAACCCGGTATCCTTATCAGCGGACATGACCTTAAAGATATTGAAGAGTTGTTGAAACAAACTGAAGGCACCGGAGTTGATGTTTACACTCACAGCGAAATGCTGCCGGCTCACTATTATCCAGCATTCAAAAAGTACAGCCATTTCACAGGAAATTACGGCAGCTCATGGTGGAAACAAAAAGAAGATTTTGAAACATTTAACGGTCCTGTACTCTTTACAACAAACTGCATTGTCCCCCCGTCCAAAAAAGCAACATACAGGGAGAGGGTATATACCACAGGATCTGCCGGATTTGAGGAATTCCCCCATATTCCGCCAAGAAAAGAAGGAGGGGAAAAAGATTTCTCGCAAATAATTGAGCATGCAAAAAAATGCGATCCGCCGGTTGAGATTGAAAACGGGGAGATAGTAGGTGGTTTTGCACATGCCCAGGTATTTGCTTTGGCTGACAAGGTTGTTGATGCAGTCAAATCGGGGGCAATAAAAAAATTCTTTGTAATGGCCGGATGCGACGGCAGGATGAAAGACCGAGAATATTACACAGACTTTGCAGGCAAACTGCCTGAAGATACCATAATACTTACAGCCGGTTGTGCGAAATACCGCTACAACAAGCTTCCCCTTGGCGATATTGGAGGTATACCGAGGGTGCTTGACGCAGGACAGTGCAATGACTCATACTCTCTTGCCGTGATTGCACTAAAGCTCAAGGAGATATTCAAACTAAACGATATCAATGAACTGCCTATTGCTTACAATATAGCATGGTACGAACAGAAAGCGGTAATTGTACTNCTGGCTCTCCTTTCACTTGGAGTCAGGAACATCCACCTTGGCCCCACCCTGCCTGCATTTCTCTCTCCAAATGTTGCAAATGTGCTGATAGAGAAATTCGGAATCGGAGGAATTACTGACGTGGAAGAAGACCTTAAAATGTTTCTCAGCTAAATCCTGAAATAATTCCAGTGCCCTTCTCAGGGCACCGGAATTATACCTGCCCCTTAATTTCAGAAAAAAAAGATATTACACTTAAAATGAAAGAGATGACACAACAAAAGGAATTTAAAAAATCTGAGATTTTCATCTTCAACAATGAGATAAATTATGCCAAGGGTGGTATAGTAAGCAAAAACATCTTAAAGAGAAGCGGTGGAAATATAACCCTTTTTGCTTTTGACAAAGGTGAAGGGCTGAGCGAACATACCGCTCCCTTTGATGCATTGGTAAATATTACAGAAGGTGAAGCAATTATAACCATTGAAGAAAAAACTTACAATCTCAGCCAGGGCGAATCTATAATTATGCCGGCAAATATACCACATGCAGTAAGGGCCCCCGGAAAATTCAAAATGGTTCTGACAATGATAAAAGAATAGATAATGCTGCAGTGAACCGCTCTTTAATATTTTCAAAATGCGAACTGTTTTTTTGTCAGATTTAAAAATTTTTCTTTACTTTTGAATTGAAACCGGTTTTCAGGTACAGATTAGCCAATATTCCAGATATGAAAAGAATATTCAAAAAACTGGCACCACCGCCTAAATGGCAGCCGGTTGTGGTTGTTCTTCTCGGAATTCTAACCGGAATTCTAATATTGGTAGTTCATGCTTCGGAAGCTCATTCATATATATCTGACCGCCCGGAAACCTGTATCAACTGCCATGTAATGTATCCCCAGTACGCCTCCTGGTCCAAAAGCAGTCACCGTGAAGCAGCAAATTGCGCTGACTGTCATGTCCCCCATGACAATTTCGTAAGGAAATATTATTTCAAGGCCAAAGACGGTATGCGTCATGCTACAATATTCACTGCAAGGGCCGAACCGCAGGTTATTGAGATAAAGCCTGCCGGTATCAATGTTGTACAGGAAAACTGTATCAGGTGTCATGTTGAACTTGTTGAAACAACACGCATTGTTGAGGTTACAGGAAGGGGACATGCCAAAGGGGACGGACACCGCTGCTGGGACTGCCACAGGGAAGTTCCCCACGGAACAGTCAGGAGCCTTTCTTCAGCACCTTTTTCCCTTGTCCCGAGACTCCCTTCGCTCACCCCAAAATGGCTTGAACGCATAACATCAGGTGATAATGAATAGCCCTTTAAAAAACAGAAAAATTTAATATTGAGTAAATAACTAAAATCCCCGAAAATGAAAAGCATCCGAGAACTAACGGAAAAAAAACCCTGGATAAGCTGGGTACTGTTTTTTGGAACCGTTGCAGTGGTTTTTATTTTGGGTCTTTTTGCAGCATCGATTGTAGAACGGAGAACCGAAGCCCAGCTGTACTTTCAAATGGTAGAACCCATTTCGGAATGGGAACCGAGAAATGAAGTGTGGGGACAAAATTTTCCCCGCCAGTATGAATCTTACCTTGAAACGCTTGACACTACTTTCGAAAGTCAGTACTACGGATCGGTCATGATAGATTACCTTGAAAAATACCCGGAACTGGTTATTATGTGGGCAGGTTATGCTTTTGCACGTGATTATAACCAGGGCAGGGGCCATTATTATTCTGTTACGGATGTACATAATACTCTCAGGACAGTTCAGCCCCAGCCGGCCACTTGCTGGACATGTAAAAGCACTGATGTGCCGAGGGTAATGGCTGAGATCGGTATCGGTGAATTTTACAGCTCGAGCTGGAGCGAAATGGGAAGTCAGATAGTGAATCCCATAGGCTGCCAGGATTGCCACGACCCCGAAACAATGAACCTTCGTATTACCAGACCGGCGCTTATAGAGGCATTCCAGCGCCGGGGAGATGATATAAACAAAGCTACCCATCAGGAAATGCGCTCACTTGTTTGTGCGCAATGCCATGTTGAGTATTACTTCGGTGAAGAAAACTACCTTATCTTTCCGTGGGATGAAGGATTCTCGGCAGATGAAATGGAAACATATTTCGATAATTATGAATTTGCAGACTGGACACATTCACTTAGCCGTGCACCGATGCTTAAAACCCAACATCCGGATTATGAGCTTTATATGACGGGTATACATGCGGAAAGAGGTGTTTCATGCGCAGATTGCCATATGCCTTATAAAAGGGAGGGCGGTCTGAAATTTACAAATCACCATCTGACCAGCCCGCTAAGCAATATCGAAGGTTCATGCCAGGTGTGCCACAGAGAGGGTGAAGAAAAACTCCGCCAGATTGTTTACGACCGCCAGAATAAAGTTAGTGAAATGAGAGGTATTGCTGAACAAAACCTTGCAAGGCTCCATATAGAAGCAAAAGCAGCATGGGATGCCGGGGCTGCTGAAGAGGAAATGGAGCCCATTCTTCAGCTCATTCGCCATTCTCAGTGGAGATGGGACTGGGTTGCGGCAGCCAACAGTATGGGTTTCCATTCACCCACAGAAGCCCTGAGAGTCCTCGGCACCTCAATACAAAAAGCACAGGAAGCACGCGTACTGCTTTCAAGAATATTTGCAAAGTATAATGTGTCACAACCAATAGAAATGCCTGATATCTCTACAAAAGAAAAGGCGCAGGAATACCTGGGACTTGACATGGCTGAGATAAGGGCTGAAAAGGAGCGGTTTCTGCGTGACACTTTACCTGTATGGCTGGAGGAAGCTAAAAAACGGGAAGCTGAATACAACACCCGTTAATAATATTACACCTTAATCTTTTAAACCCGCCATAAATAATTATGGTGGGTTTTTTTTATTAAAATGTTTCTTTCATTCCAAAATTTTCATTTTCTTAACATATTATTTGAGAGAAAAAGATGCTGACACAAACAGACATTAACAAACGGTTAAAATCGCGTATTTTAATATTTACAATGGTTGTGTTCGGCACAGTACTTCTTTTTGCTTCAGTTATATTGTACCGGAGTCAGGTAAAACTGAAAAGGGTACAAGAAGAAAAACTTATAACCGAAAACACCTCGTTTTTAGAATCCAGATTAAACGCTCTTTCAGGGGACTTTAATGATATTTTGAGCAATTTCAGAGAAAATGCAGAAATTACCAAACCTTTCCGCTACAGAGACAAAAAGCTTCTTTCAGCTAATGTAAATGATTTACAACAAAAACTAAAAGAAAAATATCCTTTCAAATTCATAATCAACTTTTATCTTCCCGAATACAGGCTTTTCTTTTCTCCTGATGGTTCCGGCAACATACTTAACATACCTCCCCAATCGCTGGTAAGAGAGGCCATAGATAACAAATCAACGGAGAGAGGTTACAAAGTTGTAAACAATGAACTTTTTTTTAAAGTTGTGTCTCCCGTTTTCCACAACGGTTCATTTTCAGGTGTAATTGAACTCGGTTTAAGAGATATTGAAATAATAGAATATCTTGAATCCGGATCAGACTTTATAACTGCACTTTATTTCCCAAAAAGCCTGTTTCCTGTAATTGCCAATTTACAGCCGGATAATACGGTTGACCTCAATAATTTATGCCTGAAACCATATAATTATGAGGAATTGTTCCTGGAGTTCCTTGGCAATGACGAGATTCCGGAAAAGAAAGCCCTGAGCATTGATAATAAGAGTTTTGTAATTGAAAACAGGGGGCTTGTAACCGCTGAATCAGGGGTTCCTCTCGGCGGACTTATAATTGCGCACGATGCAACTGAAATAAAATCAATATTCAATCGAAATATTCTTGGTATATTTTTCCTGGCACCTGTTTTTTTTATAATCGCTTACATTTCGGTAAGGTTTTTCGCCGGTAAAACAGTGACCGGTTTCAGCGATATTCACAAGAAGAAATTTGACACCCTGCAGAAAGAAACGGAAAAAATTACAGGATCGGCGATTGAACTGGATAATATTCTTAACTCAACTGCTACAGGCATAAGGGTTATAAACAAAGATTTTCAGATTATACGGATTAATAAATCATATGCAAAACTATTTGGTTTAAACCCCGATAAAATAATTGGCAAAAAATGCTATAGCTACTGGCCCGAACCAAGATGCCACAAAGAATCCTGCCCTCTTTTGAGATTGAAAAACGGGGAA
>SL_3KL_010_SEDDRAFT_10001800_pt1 | contig 19594 bp, 20 predicted proteins | sample SodLakKL_010_SED_2_FD_10381 | JGI IMG/M metagenome (IMG submission 10381) | reverse complement strand
TTTTGGTGAGTTTCTTGTGGCGGGACGGTTGAATGCAGGTCTTGTATGTCTTGAGGATTTTTCCGTTTTCATCTTCAAGTACATAGCCGACTTGGATGATTTCCTGGATGAAGCCTTTATCCACCTTGTATGGATGCATGCTCATCTCGAAATCGAGAAAGAGTTTCGTCTTTATACTGTTGATGAACGCCCTGGTCTGATCCTTTAAGGCCCGATCTGAATAAAGCGTCTTCGCACCGCGCCAGGATGGCTTGACGATTTTTTTCACGGTGAGGACTGTATCGCGCTTTTCACCGTTTTTACGTTCGAAAGTCTTATACTCGAGGACGATGAAAAAACCACGCATCAGAAATTTCTGGAATTTATTGAAAAGGGCGCGCTGAAAGTGGATGGTACGTAGTTTGTGTCTGTCCTTGATGACGATGGTGCGGTTTTCAGGACTGAAGTGTTCGATTTTGCCTTGAATGGTCATGTGATCACCCGGTTATGTTTTATTGAGATGGTTTTTGATGTTTTTGATTGTTTTTTCGTTGATGCCAAGGGCTTTCAGTTCTTCTTCGGACGCTTTATTGATCGCGTTTACGGTCTTGAACTGTTTCAGAAGTTTGTCCTTGGTTTTTTTACCTACGCCCTCGATGTCATCGAGGACACTGGCGAAGAGGCCTTTGTGCCGCTTTTCCTGATGGAAGGTTATCGCGAAACGGTGCGCCTCTTCCTGAATGGTGGCCAAGAGGCGATAAAGGGCACTGCCGGCTTTGATATCATAGGTCGTGCCGGATTCATCGAGCAAGTGGGACGTCTTGTGTTTTTTATCCTTGACCAGTGCCGCTAGGGGCACGGGAAGGTCGAACGTGTCACGCAGGGTGCGGGCGACACTCATCTGTTGGATGCCCCCGTCCAGCAGAATCAAATCCGGTATGGGCAGTTTATCCATGATGATGCGCCGAAAACGCCGGTACAGCACTTCTTTCATCTGATCGGTGTCGCCGCTTTGTTTTTCGGTTGCGCTCAGTTTGTACTTGCGGTAATCGTTTTTCGCTGGTTTGGCGTTTTTGAATACCACAAGGGCGCTGACGGGGTATTCGCCGAAAAGATGGGAATTGTCGAACGCCTCGATGTGATAGGGCGTTTTGATGTCCAGAAGTTCACCCAGTTCGTCGAGGACGCCGAAGGTTTTTTCGTGTTCCTTTTGCAGCTTATCCTTTTCGATCTTCAAGGTGTCCTCAGCGTTTTGAATCGCCAGATTGAGCATCTTACGCTTAAGGCCGCGCTTGGGGACTTTGATCGGGACCTCAAGCATCGATGACAGCATGGCCACGTCACGACGGATATCGATCAATACTTCGCTCGGTGTGGGATACGTGGTGTAGAACTGCCCGAGGAAGTCACGCAGGGCCGCATCGAAAGCGCCGTGCAGTTTGAACAGTCTTTTGTCGCTGGCGGCGATCTTGCCGTTTCTGACGAAGAAGATGGTCAGGGCCACCGCTTCATCATCATGGGAATATCCGATGATGTCAAGCGGGCGGGTATCGTTGATGTTCACCGCCTGATCGGTTCTGGTCGTGGTGTGGATGGCATCGATCATCGTCTTGTATTCCTGGGCTCTTTCGTATTCCAGGTTCTCACTGGCGTCATACATCTTCTCTTTGAGTTCGCTGACCACGTGTGTCGTCTTGCCCTTGAGAAAGGTCCGGATTTCCTGTTCGATATTCCGGTAGGTATCCTGGGATACCTTGTTGATGCAGGGGGCGAGACATTGCCCCAGGTGATAGTAAAGACAGGGCTCATCGGGCAGGACCTGACATTGACGCAAGGGATAGAGCTTGTTGAGGACCTGGATGGTATCGCGCGCTGCTTTGACATTCGGAAAAGGACCGAAAAGGTTTTTATGTTTGCTTTTTACCTTGCGGGTCACAACCATTTTCGGATGTTTTTCCTGGGTGATTTCTATGTAGGGATAGCTTTTATCATCGGTCAGAAGGATGTTGTAGCGTGGCTGGTGTTTTTTGATGAGATCCAGCTCCAGAATGAGCGCTTCGAGTTCGCTACCTGTGATGATGTAGTCGAAATCGGTCACATTGGTCAGCATCTTGGTGGTCTTGTAGTCGTGTGAGCCGGTAAAATAGCTCGATAGGCGACTTTTAAGGTTTTTCGCCTTACCGACATAGATGATTTGACCGTTATTGTCCTTCAGTTGATAGGACCCGGGTTTTTGCGGCACACGGGCCAATTTATCTTTGATCATGGTATCATCCCCGGTTCAGGATGAAAAATAAAAGCGGGTTCCGCTTTTATTTTTCGTTGTCGTCCAGTACGTCCTTAAGACCGCGTTCGATGCGGTTACCGGTCTCCAAAGAGGTATCGTATTTGAATCTGAGTTGCGGCATCTTGCGCATGTTGACGCGTTTGGCAAGGGCCGTACGGATGAAGGCGCTGGATTTTTCGAGCGCTTGAGCGGTTTCATTGCGTTTCTTCTCGTCATCTTCAAGCAGGGTGTAGTGGATTGTGAGATAGGACAGGTCCTTGGTGAGATCCACAGCCGTGATGGTGACGAAGTTGATCATGGGATTTTTCACTTCGCGGCGGATGATGGTGGAGAGGGCACGTTTGATGTCGCTTTCCAATCGTTCGATTTTTGGCATTATCTTTCAATCTCCTTCATATGTGAAGCTTCGATGATATCGCCGACTTTGACGTCGTTGAAATTTTCGACGGTCATGCCGCACTCATAGCCTTGGCGGACTTCCTTGACGTCGTCCTTGAAGCGTTTGAGGGTGGACAGTTTGCCTTCATAGACCACCACGCCGTCACGAATGACCCTGACAAGCGCGTCGCGTTCGATGAAGCCGTCGGTGACATAGCAACCGGCGATGGTGCCGATACGGGATATCTTGAAGATGTCCCTGACTTCCGCCTGTCCGGTCACGACTTCTTCGAATTCCGGATCAAGCAGACCTTTCATGGCGTTTTCGATATCTTCGAGGGTTTTATAGATGATGTTGTAGAGTCTGATTTCGACACCTTTGGCTCTGGCTGTTTCTCTAACAGCGGCGTTGGGTCGGACGTTGAAACCGATGATGATCGCACCGCTGGCCAGCGCCAGGGTCACGTCGGTTTCGGTGATGGTGCCGACACTAAAACGGATGACTTCGACTTTCGCGCCTTCGACGTCGATGGATTCGAGGCTGCTTTTCAAGGCTTCGATCGAACCGTGGGTGTCGCCTTTGATGATGACGGGTAGCGTCTTGATGTTGCCCTTGTTCAGGTTTTCGAACAGTTCTTCTAAATTGATGGCCTTGCCCATGCCGCGTTCTTCTTTCCAGGTGCGGTGGGTTCTGGCCTCACTGACCTGACGGGCTTCCTTATCCTCGGTGAAGACCATGAAGGGATCGCCGGCTTGCGGAACATCGTTCAGGCCGATGACTTCCACGGCTTTCGATGGTTCTGCGGTTTTAAGGCTGTTGCCGAAATCATCGTGCATGGCACGGACGCGGCCGAAAGTATCGCCGACCACAAGGGTGTCGCCGATTTTGAGCGTCCCGTTTTGTACTAGCAGCGTGGCCACAGGGCCTCTACCTTTATCAAGTTCGCTTTCAATCACGGTGCCGACAGCAAGGCGGTTGGGATTGGCTTTGAATTCTTCGACTTCCGCTGTGAGCAGCAGCATCTCGATCAGATCCTCGACGCCTTCGCCTTTGAGTGCGGACATTTCGACGAAGATCGTTTTACCGCCCCATTCTTCAGGCAGGAGGTCGAACTCTGCGAGTTCCTGTTTGACCTTGTCCGGATTGGCACCGGGCATGTCCATCTTGTTCACCGCAACGATGATGGGAACCCCTGCGGCTTTCGCATGGTCGATGGCTTCACGTGTCTGGGGCATCACACCATCATCGGCCGCGACCACGAGCACGGCGATATCGGTGACTTTGGCACCGCGGGCGCGCATTTCGGTGAAGGCCGCATGGCCGGGCGTATCGATGAAGGTGATGGTGCGGTCTTTGGTCTTGTATTGATAAGCCCCGATGTGTTGGGTGATACCGCCGGCTTCACCTTCGGTCACCCGGGCATGGCGGATGGTGTCGAGCAAGGTTGTCTTGCCGTGGTCGACATGACCCATGATGGTTACAACAGGTGGTCTTTCGACCAAATCCTTCTCGTCGTCTTCAATCTTGATTTCGTCGAAACGGGTCTTGTCGGTGACGACTTCGTCTTCGACGCGCATGTCGTACTCCAAGGCCAAAAGCTCGACGGTTTCTTTGTCGAGTGACTGGTTTTGACCGGCCATGATACCGAGTGCCATCGCTTTTTTGATGATGTCGGTGACGTTGACGCCGATCGCTTTGGCGACTTCGCTCACTGTCATATCGGTCTTATAGGTGAGTACGGTGTTCTTCTTCGGTTTTTTCGTCGTTTTCTGGCTGGTGGGCTTGCGACGTGGTTTGTTGGATTTCTGGCTTCTGTTTGCCATGAAATCACCTCTTTCTTTTGATTACTGTCTGGGTATTTTCAAGTCCTGCTCGATCAAAGCGAGGACTTTTACCGATTCCTTGCCGATGGCGTGCGACAGCGTTTTACTCGAATACTCGGTGTTCAAGTACACGCCATGGGTCTTGGTTTTATCCATGATTTTCTTTCTGGTGTTCGCAGCGGTATCGCTGGCCATGAAGACCGCGAGGTCGCGCCTTTTCTTCAGTGCGTCCAAAACGAGCTTGCCGCCGATGATGACATCACCCTTGCGTCTGGCCAGACCGAGGATTTTGAGGACATCATCCATCGAGGAGGTCCTGTAGCGTCTCGTAGAGTCCGGGATCGACACTGACACCGAAATGCTTGGCGATGAGATTTCTCTTGGCGGCCTTGGCGATGACGGCTTTGTCCTTTTTGAGATAGGCGCCTCGACCGTGGGCTTTGCCGGTATCATCGACGAACACTTCGTCTTGTTTGTTTTTGACAACGCGGATCAGCTGCTCTTTTTCCAGCTGTTCTCCCGAGACAATGCATTTTCGTAGCGGAATCTTACGTGGTTTCTTCATCCGGATCATCTCCATAGGCCTCGTCGACCGGGCGGAAGTTGATGCCTTGCTCCTTGGCATCGCTCAAGGATTTGATATCGATCTTCCAACCACTGGACTGGGCTGCCAGACGGACGTTTTGTCCTTTGGAGCCAATCGCACCGGTGAAATCTTCATCTTTGACGATGACGATGGCCATTTTTTCTTTTTTATCAGGATTGATGGCAACGACCTGTGCCGGTGCCAAGGCGTCCTGGATCAGTTCGATCGGATCTTTCGACCAGCGGTAGAAACTGATGCGTTCACCTTGCAAGGCCTCTTCGACCTCTTTTTTACGGTTGGATTCCCTGCCGAGACAGGCGCCGACGGGATCGACGTTCTCATCATGGGAGTAAACGGCGATTTTGCTTCTTGAACCGGCGTCTCGGGCCAGACCCATGATTTCGACGGTGCCGTCCATGATTTCGGGTACGACCTGTTCGATCAAACGTTTGACGAGGTTACGGTCGGTTCTGGAGACGAAGACTTTCGGGCCTTTGGTGGTCATCTCCACTTTGGTGATGTAGACCTTCAGCTTGGCGCCGATACGGGCGTCATCACTTTTGAGCAGCTCTTTACGGGGCAGTGAGGTCTCCAAATCGTGCGAGAGATCAAGTGTGACGAAATCCTTGTTCAGACCGACAATCTCCGCGGTCATCATTTCGTTTTCCTTTTCCTTGAAGATTTCATAGATTTTTTCCCGTTCGAGTTGTTTCAACCCCTGGGTCAGAATCTGTTTCGCACTTACAGCGGCGATACGACCGAAATCCTTGGGGGTGATGTTTTCGGTGATGGTATCACCGATTTTGATGCGCTTGTTTTTTTCACGCGCATCCTTTAGTGACATCTGTGTGGCATCTTCCGGTTCGTCGACCACCAGATAGTCCGCGTAAAGGTTGATTTCATCTTTTTCTTCATTGAATTCAACTCTGGCGTTTTCGTTGCTTTGGTACTCCTTCTTATACGCATTCAGCATGCCGCGTTCTAAGATTTCAAGAATTTTCTCTTTGTCGAGCCCACGTTCATCGACGATGGTCTCGAGTGCTTTGTAAAAATCTTTGGCTTTCATGGTTATTCCTCCTAAAAATCAATCGCGAGCCGAATGGTTTCGATGTCGCTTTGAAAAATTGTCATGGTTTTTCTGTTTTTCTTGTCCAAGAGCTCTACCGCATTCTCGCTAACGGCCACAAGGGTCCCCTCGTAGGTTTGATCGAGCGTCTTGATGTGTACGAACTTGCCGATGGCTCTTTGCATTTCCTCAAGGTTTCGCAAGGGATGCTCGGCGCCGGCACTGATTACTTCCAGCATGTAGGCGTTGTCGAAGGGATCGGCCTTGTCAAGCAGGGTGGAAAGGGCTTCGCTCACTTTGACGCAGTCGTCGATGCCGATGGGTTCCTTTGCGTCTATCTCGACGCTTAAGACATAATCGCTGCCTTTTTTATTGTAGTTCAGGTTATAAAGATAGTAGCCGAGTTCCTCGACTTTCGCTTCAATGAGCGGTTTCAGTTTTTCCATGGTTTCCCTCCTTCACTTGGGCATAAAAAGAGTGGGTCTTGACCCACTCTTCTAACCCATATGCAAGTGAATTATATCATAGGGCGGGCCAAGATGCAAGATTTTATCCTTATTTATACGCGGGCGCGGTAAGGACATACATGAGGATGCTGCCGGCGACACCGACATTGAGCGAGTCGATGGTTCGCATGGGAATCATGACCGTATGATCGAGGTGGTTGAGCGTCTCCGTTTTCAGACCGGCGCCTTCGTTTCCAAGGATGAGCGCATAGGGCGTTGGTATTTTTCGGGGGGCACTCGCTTCGCTTGATAAGGCGGTACCGATTAAGGTATGCGCCGGGTTTTTCTGTTTGAACGTTGCTACCGTCATGTGATGCAGCTGTAGATGGAATACCGCGCCCTGGGTGCTTCTTAGAACTTTGGGACTGAAGAAATCGGCGCTTTCATCACTGATGATCGTGTCGAACCCGAACGCAAGGGCGCTGCGGATCAAGGTCCCGACATTGCCAGGATCCTGAATATGTTCCAGGATGAGAACTTGTTTGCCGGTGGTTTGCGTTTCCGGTATGATTGCGACCGCGGCGGCCGGTGGGGGATTTTTGGAATCGGTGAGATGTTTCATCACCGTTTCGCTGATTAGATTCGCAGTGGGGTATTCGGGATGGGGTTCAAGCAAGAAGACCGTTTCCAGACAGTCTTTTCTACGTGCTTCTTCAAGCAGATGGAACCCTTCAATCAAACAGCGTTTGTCTTTATGCCGGTATTTTTTCTGATGGTATTTTCTGGCTTTTTTGACATGTGGATTCTGTGTGGCGTTTATCAATTTATGCAGCCCCCTTCAATGCTTCTGTTACGGTAAGACCATGCATGGTAAGATCGAGATTTGTTTTGGTATCGATGGTGAGTGTCGTGATGTTATCGGTGGTTTCCTGCACGCGTTTTTCCATGTCGAACAGCTTTTCGTAGCGCTCGGCGTAGAAGACGCGCGGCGATACGGTGACTTGTCGGGGGACATAGACCGTGCAGCAGTCTGCGAAAGGTCTGATGGAAATGCTGTAGGTGTCGATATCGCGGGCGATTTTGACGATATCGTTCTTGTCCATCACATCCAGCGGTCTTAACATCGGCAGCTTGATCGCGTTATCGGTGACCTTGATGCTTTCCAGGGTCTGCGAGGCGACCTGTCCGATGGATTCACCGTTTATGAGCACCGGGATATGGGTTTTNTCGGCCTTCTGTTCGGCGATTCTAACCATCATACGGCGCATGATGGTGATGATGTATGGCTCGGGGACCAGTTTCAATAGGGTTTCGTGAAGCTTCGTGAACGGTACCAGATGGAGCTTGATCTGGTTGCCGATGCCGTATGCGGCCAGTTTCTTGGCAAGATCGACCGCTTTTTGGGCGCTTTCGATCGAGGTCAGCGGGGTCGATTCAAAATGCATGAGTTCGACTTCGATGCCTTTTGTCATGGCCAGATAAGCCGCCACGGGCGAATCGATGCCGCCGGATAACAGGCAGATGCCTTTGCCCATGGTTCCAAGGGGAAAGCCACCCAGCCCTTCGATCTTGTCGATGTAAAGGTAACTGTTCTCACCCCGTACTTCGACATTGAGGATATGTTCGGGGTTGTGGACGTCCGCGGTTAGATGATCGGTGTTTTTCAAGACATGAGCGGCCACGAGCTGCGAGATTTCCTGTGATGTTTTCGGATAGCTTTTATCAGCACGTTTCGTCTCGACTTTGAAACTGGTATTCTTTTCGATGCGCATTGCAAGTTCTAATGCGGCCTGGTTGATGGCGTCCTGGTTTTTCGTTGTGCGGGCGACTTTGGAAAAGCCAAGGAGTCCCGGCACTTTTTTCAGACGGTTTATCACCTCGTCGGGGTCGTTGCCGTTCAAGACGACATAGAGACGGGCGTGGTGTTTTTCAAGTTCGATATCGGGAAAATCGAGTTTTTCTTCGATTCTTTTGATGGCTGTTTTGATAAAGGTCTTCTTGTTTTTACCTTTAAGGATGAGATCGCCGTAGCGTACTAGGATTCTATCTATCATGGGAATACACCTCGAATTCGTATATATTGTATCATATGCATTGCTTTTTTACCTGTTTTTTAATATGATTTTAGGGAGGTGGTACAATGTTCATCCCCGTTAAGAAGAGTGAAGACAGAAAAGAGAACTATGGTTTGCTTCTCGAGCATCTACCCTATTACATCAACGCAGACGAACCGTTTTGGACGACGCTGGCGAACGCTGCGGCGGTCATCGATTATTTTCTTGATGATGTGAACTGGGTCGGCTTTTACCTTTTGGAAAAGGATACACTATATCTTGGTCCGTTTCAAGGTTTGGCGGCCTGCACGAGAATCAAGATGGGACATGGGGTCTGCGGACAAGCGGCCTTGAAACAGGAAACGATGCTGATAGAGGACGTGGCGGCCTTTCCGGGTCACATCACCTGCGATGCCGCTTCAAAGAGCGAGATCGTCGTACCGCTTGTCAAAAACGGCAGGCTTTTCGGGGTGCTTGATGTCGATTCACCATCCTTGAACCGGTTTTCTTCGATGGACCGGGTCTACTTGGAAAAGGTTGCCGCAATATTGGTTGACATTCTTTAAGGCTTGTCATATAATACTTGCGCATGCGTAATAAAGGCAGCTACACAAATGCTTTTGGGCAAACTGAACAATCCTTGGTCTCAAGGGAACCTAGTAGTCTTAGCTGACAAGATGAACCGTCGCAAATTGTTCTGTCCTCAAGAGGTTGTGCACTTCTTTAACGCAAATATGAAATGAAGGAGGAATACGTATGGCTCGATATACCGGACCACAATGGAAGATTTCCCGTCGTTTGAAGTATTCGACGTTGGAATCGGGTAAAGAACTCGGCAAGCGTCCATATCCACCAGGCCAACATGGCCAACGCCGCACCAAATTGAGTGAGTACGCCGTACAGCTTCAAGAAAAACAGAAAGTGCGTTTCACCTATGGTTTGAACGAACGTCAGTTCAAGAAAACCTTTGATGCCGCAAAAACGTTGGAAGGCCGTCATGGTGAGAACTTCCTGTTCTTGCTGGAAAGCCGTCTTGACAATCTTGTTTTCCGCTCCGGCTTCGCTAGAACGCGTCGCCAGGCACGTCAACTGGTGTCCCATGGACATTTCACCGTCGACGGCAAGAAAGTCGACATCCCGTCCTACCGCGTCAAAGTAGGTTCCGTCGTCGCTTTACGCGAACGTTCAGAAAAACTTTCGATCATCCTGGACAACCTTGAAAGCAAGGTGGAACGTCTTGACTTTGTTGATTTCGACGCAGAGAAAAAACAATTCACCTACAAACGTTTCCCGGAGAGAAGCGAAATTCTTTCCGACATCAAGGAAACCTTGATCGTTGAATACTACAACCGTTAACAAGTCTTGAACGCTCACACGCCGTGTGGGCGTTTTTTATTTGCTCATCGCAAAAGAAAACGCATCCGTGGATGCGTTTTTCTCTATTTTCCGGGTAAGGCGGCTTCGACAAGCGTCAGGAAGTCCTTACTGCTTAATGAGGCGCCACCGACCAAAGCACCGTCGATATCGCTTTCTTGCATCAAAGCGTCGATGTTGGCCGGTTTGACGCTACCGCCGTAGAGAATCCGGGTTTGTTCGGCTATTTCGGCATTGTATAGCGCCGATATGACTTTACGGATATTCTTGATGGCGTCATTGGCTTGTTCGGGTGTGGCGGTCTTGCCGGTGCCGATCGCCCAGATGGGTTCATAAGCGACGATGAGACTGGCCACTTGTTCTTCATTCAGACCTTTGAGCGCCTGCTTGATCTGAGCGCTGACGTGCAGATTCGTATCGCCGGCTTCACGGACCGACAGGTCCTCACCGACACAGACGATCGGTGCGAGATCATAGCGGTAGGCCTGATGGATTTTCCTGTTGACGGTCTCATCGGTTTCATTATAGTATTCACGGCGTTCCGAATGCCCGATGATGACATAGCTAACGCCGATATTCTCAAGCAGCGCCGCCGAGGTTTCACCGGTATAGGCGCCTTCTGTCGCTTCATGCATGGTCTGTGCGCCGATTCGAAGATGATCGCCTTGTCGTTTGACGAGATCTCTCAAAACGGGTGCTTGTGCACAAATGACGGTTTCGACAAACTCCCTGTTCGGGACCTTGACGGTGACATTGAAAATGAATTGTAACGCTTCATCGCGTGTTTTATGCATTTTCCAGTTGCCTGCGATGACAGGTTTACGCATGGGTATACCACCTATTCTAATATTTTTTCTATTTCCTGAATCGCTTGTTCAGCATCGATGCCTTCAGCGACAAGGGTCACATTTTCACCACTGGGGACAGCAAGACTCATCAAGCCAAGGACGCTTTTCGCATCGACTGTCTGGTCGGCGTAATGCAGTTTGACCTCCGCTTGAAAAGCCGAAGCCACATCAACCAGCTTGGCCGCAAGTTGGGCGTGCAAACCGGCGGTACTGGCGATATATATCTCTTTTTTCATCGTCATCGTTCCTTTCTTAAACGTCCTAGTTTATCTCGTCGATAATCTTGATGCCGGGTAGTTCCTTGCCTTCCAGGTACTCAAGGGAGGCCCCGCCACCCGTGGAGATGTGCGTGATTTTATCTTCATAGCCAAGACTGATGGCTGCGGCTGCGGAATCGCCGCCGCCGAGAATCGTCGTGGTATCTTTCTGACTTGCTAGTGCTTCGAGGATGCCAAGGGTGCCTTGGGCGAAGTTTTCAAATTCGAAGACGCCGACAGGACCGTTCCAGACGACAGTCTTGGCCTCCTTGATGAGGTTTTGGAAAAGTTCAAGACTCTTCGGACCGATATCGAGACCCTCTTCATCCTTCTGGATGTCGTCACGGTCGGCGATTCGGATGGGTGTATCGTTTTTGAATTCTTTGGCGAGCTTGAAATCCTCTGCGAAAACGAGTTTGTCCTTGCCTTTTTCCATCAGGCTTTTCGCCAGGTCCAGCTTGTCGTCTTCCACGAGGCTCTTACCAATCTCATAGCCTTGCGCTTTTAAGAAAGTATAACTCATTCCGCCGCCGATGAGAACCTTATCGGCGATATCAAGAAGATTCGAGATCACACCGATTTTGTCAGAAACCTTTGCCCCGCCCAAAATGGCGTAGAAGGGCCGTTCGGGATTCGAAACGGCACCACCGATGAATTTGATTTCCTTTTCGACCAATAAACCGGCTGCGACTTCGTCCATATGCGTAGCGATGCCGACATTGGATGCGTGGGCGCGGTGTGCCGTACCGAAAGCATCATTGACGAACACATCACCGAGCGATGCCCAGTACTTGCCGAGTTCGGGATCGTTTTTCGATTCTTTCTTTCCGTCGATGTCTTCAAAGCGTGTGTTTTCAAACATAAGCACATCGCCGGCCTTCATGGAGGTGATGGCGGTTTCCAGTTCGATGCCACGGGTGTAACCGACGAATTTCACCGGTCTTACCAACTGTTCACTCAAAGCCTCGGCGACCGGTTTCAAAGATTTTCCGGCCTTGTCTTCTTCTGTCTTAACCCTTCCGAGATGGGAAAACAGAACGACTTTCGCGTTTTTCTCGATCAACGCGTTGATGGTGGGTAACGCTTGGCGAATCCGGTTGTCATCAGTGATTTCGCCGTTTTTCATCGGGACATTGAAGTCGACACGAACGAGTGCGGTCTTCCCTGTCACTTCCAAGTCGCGGATGGTTTTTTTTGCCATGGATACATTCTCCTTCAACATAATAGTCTCATATCAAACCCATTATACTAAAGTTTTACGCTTAATGCCATGAATCCTGTTTGTGAAAGCATTTTCTTTTGATTAAAACGTTTTCAGTTCCACTTTTCCCGCAGGAATCTGGCTTGCGATATTCTTTTTTCAATCACCGAGACGTTCCGCTTGACAATGAGTTCGCTGAGATCATCGAATATGAGCCTGGTGGTCCGCGGATCACAGGCTTCGACCTTCAATACGGTGTGGCTATTGATGAGGACGGTTTCACAATTTTTGAGGTTGTGCGTCGCGATCAGACAAAGCGAAGCATTGATGTATATGGGCGGATTCCGTTTGATGCCCGTCAAGGATTTAATGGCATCAAGACGGCCTTTCAACGTTGTCTTCTCCCTTAACAACAGCCTTCCAAGATAACGGTTGAGTGTCGTTGGAAGCGTCAGCTTCTTCTCCCTGGTCTTTACCATGATGCCTGTAGGTGCGTTCTTCAGATATTGCATGGTATCCCTCCTACCCATACCGTACCCGCGAAAGCGTATCCTTGTGTTTGAAGACGGACATGAAAAAACGTCCCGCAGGACGTTTTTTTTCAGATTGCTTTATAGAGGTCGGATACGGTCTTGACATCGAATCCGAGACTCTTAACGACTTCGCTGCCTTTGCCGGATTTACCGAAGCGTTCCAGCCCTTTGACATGGGTGGCGTATTTATACCAGATATGGGGGCTACCCAGTTCGATGGCGAGCCGCTTTTCACATGTTTTCGGTAGAATTGTTTCCTTGTATTTATCGGATTGCTGGTCGAAGAGTTCCATTGAAGGCATGGAGACGACGCGGACGTTGATGCCGTCTTTTTCAAGCGCCTTTTGGACATCGAGGGCCAGTTCGAGCTCCGAGCCGGTGGCGATGAGGATGCCTTCATAGTCCTTCTTGTCACGGACGACGTAGGCCCCTTTCTTGAAGTCCTCATAATCCACATGGTGGGTCTGTGTGACGTTTTGACGGGTACAGACGAGGATGGAGGGGGGTTTCTTCTGGCTCAAGGCGAAGCGCATCGCGTGACGGGCCTCATCCTGGTTGGCCGGACGTAGGGTGATGATGTTGGGCATGGTTCTGAACATGCTCAACTGTTCGACAGGTTCGTGGGTCGGTCCGTCTTCGCCCACCGCAACCGAATCATGGGTGAAGATGAACAAGGAAGGAATCTGCATCAACGCGGCCAGTCGGATGGCGGGTTTCATGTAGTCGGAGAAAATGAAGAACCCGCCGGCGAAACCTTTCATCTGATGNAGNGCCAGGCCGTTTATGATGGCACCCATTGCGTGCTCGCGCACACCGAAGTTGATGTTGCGGCCGGTCGGGGTCTCTTTGATGAAGTTGCCGTCGATGCCCTTGACCTTGGTCGATCCGGACAGGTCGGCCGAACCGCCGATCATCTCGGGTACGTGGTTTTGCAGTTCGGTGACGATGGCGCCCATGGAGGCACGGGTCGCTTCGGCCGAACCGATTTCATTGCGTTGCAGCACCTTGTCGAAATCGACGTCGATTTCGCGGTGGAGAATGCGTTCGATCTCCTCGAAGGCTTTGGGGAAGATGGTGGCGTATTCCTCCATCGTCTCCTGCCAGTCGAGATGCTTCTGGTCGTTGTTCTTATGGATCTTTTTCTGGAAGTCCTCATAGACAGCCTCTTGGATGTCGAAGGGTTCATGGGAGAACCCGAAAGCCTTGCGCATTCTGGCAGCTTCCTCTTTGCCGACCGGCGCACCGTGGGCTTTGGACGTCCCCGCTACTTCCGAACCGAAACCGATGACGCTTTTGATTTCGATGAACGAAGGTTTGTCAGACGTTTTGGCGTGTTCGATCGCCTGGTCGAGAGCGTCCAGGTCATTGGCGTCTTCGATCAGCTGATAGTCCCAGCCCATGGCTTTGACTTTCATGGCGATGTCTTCGCTGGTCGCGTCCTTGGTCGGACCGTCCAGTTGGACATCGTTGGAATCGAAAAGGACGATGAGACGTTCCAGACCGAGGTGTCCGGCCAGGGACATGCTTTCCATGGCCACGCCTTCCTGCAGGTCGCCGTCGCCGCAGAGGGTGTAGGTGTAGTGGTCGATGATGTTCAGATCTTTCTTGTTGTAGCGGTGGCGGAGATTTTTCTCGGCGATCGCCATGCCTACGGCATTGGAGATGCCTTGGCCGAGCGGACCGGTCGTGGCTTCCACGCCGTCTGTGTCGCCGTATTCGGGATGACCGGGTGTGGTGGAGCCGACCTGACGGAATTTCTTCAGTTCGCTTAAAGGCAGATCGTAGCCGGATAAATGCAACGTCGCATAAAGCAGGGCCGAACCGTGACCCGCGGATAGGATGAAGCGGTCGCGGTCGAACCAGTCGGAGTTTTCGGGATTGTGTTTCAAATGTTTGGTGAAAAGCTGATACATGACGGGCGCGGCACCCAAGACGATGCCGGGATGACCACTGTTGGCCTCGTTGACCATGTCAACCCCGAGAAAACGGATGGTATTGATGCTTTTTTCCATGTTATCTATCCTTTCTGTTGCTGATATAAAGTCTCAAAAACATTATAACGCATTCTTGTGTAAATGAAAACCGATGTTGTTCCCAAAAAGAAAAGAAGGGCCATCAGCCGATGGACCCTTCCATTTCAAGTTTAATCAATTGGTTAAGCTCGACTGCGTATTCCATGGGCAGTTCCTTGGCGAAAGGTTCGATGAAGCCCATGATGATCATTTCGGTGGCTTCTTCTTCGCTGAGACCACGGCTCATGAGATAGAAAAGCTGGTCTTCGCTGACTTTGGAGACGCTCGCTTCGTGCTGTACGGTCGCGCGGTTGTTCTTGACGATGTTATAAGGCAAGGTGTCCGAGACGCTCTGGTCATCTAGAATGATGGTATCGCATTCGACGTTCGATTTGGCGCCGATGGCGCTTTTCGTATGATGGATCATGCCGCGGTAGTTGACCTTGCCGCCTTTGGCACTCATCGATTTCGAGACAATCGAGGAGGTTGTGTTCTTGCCGATATGGATCATCTTGGCGCCGGTATCCTGATGCATATCTTTACCGGCGAAGGCGATCGAGATTGTGGTACCTTTGGCCCTGTCACCCATGAGAATGCAGGATGGGTATTTCATGTTGATGCCCGAGCCGATGTTGCCGTCGATCCATTCCATATGGGCATCTGCTTCGACAAGCGCGCGTTTGGTGACGAGGTTGACGATGTTGGCTGCCCAGTTCTGGATGGTGGTATAACGGCAATGGCCGCCTTTTTTGACGAAGATTTCCACGTTGGCCGCATGCAAAGAATCGGTGGTGTAGATCGGGGCGGTGCAGCCTTCGACGTAATGAAGACTTGCGCCTTCATCGACGATGATGAGCGTTCTTTCAAACTGGCCCATCTGTTCGCTGTTGATGCGGAAATAGGACTGGAGCGGTTTTTCAACTTTGACGCCCTTGGGAACATAGATAAACGACCCACCGCTCCATACGGCGCTGTTCAGTGCCGAATACTTGTTGTCGTCAATCGGGATGATCTTCGAGATATAGTCCTTGACCAGTTCGGGATGTTCACGCAGGGCGGTATCGGTATCCAGGAAGATCACGCCCTGATCGTCCAGTTCCTTGATGGTGGAATGGTAGACCGCTTCGCTTTCGAACTGGGCCCCCACACCGGCAAGGAACTTCTGTTCGGCTTCGGGGATGCCGAGTTTGTCGAACGTGTCCTTGATTTCACTTGGAACGTCGTCCCAGGATTTCTCGCTGCGTTCTGAGGGTTTGACGTAGTAGGTGATGTCATCGAAATTGACACGGGAAAGGTCGGGTCCCCAGGTCGGATTCGGTTTTTCCTTGAACTTCTTGAAGCCCTGAAGACGGAAATCGAGCATCCACTGCGGTTCTTTCTTGATTTCGCTGATTTCCCTGACGATGTTTTCCGTCAGACCTTTTCCGGTGTCATGGACACTTGTGGTTTCGGTGCGGAAACCGTATTTATAATCCCCGATGATTTTCTCTATTTCTCTTTTTGTTTCATTGTTCATGGTTCCACCTTCTCATTTTACGGTATTTTCGAAAGCTTTCCAGGCGATGGTGGCGCATTTGGTTCGCGCCGGAAAATCCTTGATGCCTTCGTAGGCCTGGGCATCTTCCAGTTCTATGGTCTCGTCGTAGGGTTTATTGGTAATCATGTTGATGTAGTTTTCGCTGATTTTCAGCGCTTCAACGACCGGCAGATTCTTAAGGCGGGTGCTGAGCACGCTGGCACTCGAGCAACAGATGCTGCAGCCGGTACCGTCGTGTCTGATGTCCTTGACGATGCCATCCTCGACGAAAGTCTGGATGGTCACATCATCGCCGCAAGAAGGATTCTTTATGTGCTCTTTTTTGTACCTGGCGTCATCTAAAAGGCCTTTGTTGCGGGGTTTTTTATAGTGATCCATGATAATCTGACGATAGAGGTTTTCCAGTTGTCTCATAACGGCCTCCTAAAATCCGACTTCCGTAAAGAATGCGCGGGCGGCTTTGACATTTTCAATAAAGCGATTGACATCGGCTTCATCGTTGTAGAGATAGAAGGATGCCCGTAACGTCGCTGGTACGTCCAAGAAACGCATGACGAGTTGTGCACAGTGATGCCCGGCGCGCATGGCGATGTTGTCTTCATCGAAGAAACTGACCGCATCATGCGGGTGCACGCCATCCAGGTTGAAGGTGATGATGCCGGTATCGGTACCGGGATTGTAGACGGTGATGCCTTCCAGTTTTTCAAGCGCATCGAGCGCTTTTTCCTTCAAATGGTTTTCATGTGCGTAGATGGTTTCGAATCCGATGGATCTGAGATATTTGATGGCGGCCGCAAGGCCGATCGCTTCTGCGATCGGTGGCGTACCGGTTTCGAATTTGTAAGGTGTGTCCTTGAAATGCGCGTCGTATTTCTCGACGTTGTCGTTCATATCGCCGCCGAACTCGATCGGTTCCAAATCATCAAGCAAGTGTTTTTTTCCGTACAGGACGCCGATGCCGGTCGGTCCGCACATCTTATGGCCTGAAAACGCTAAAAAGTCGCAGTCCATCTTTTTGACATCGACGGGTTTGTGCGGCACGCTTTGCGCCGCATCGACACTGACGATGGCGCCTTGAGCATGCGCTAGCGTTATGATGTTTTCGATCGGGGTTTCATAGCCCATGACGTTTGACACGTGGGTCAGGACGACCATTTTGGTTTTATCACTGAGCACATGTTTGAAGTTGTCGACCGTGATGCGTCCGGCCGGCGTCAAAGGTACATAAATCAGTTTTGCGCCGGTTTTTTTCGCCACATTCTGCCAAGGCAGGATGTGCGAATGATGTTCGAGCTCGCTGACGATGATTTCATCGCCCTCCTTCAGGTTGGTAAGGCCATAGGCGCTTGCGACGAGGTTGAGGGCGCTCGAGGCCCCACGGGTAAAGACGGTTTCCTCGAAGGTGGCACCGATGAACTCAGCGATGGTGTTGCGGGCTGCTTCATACATTTCTGTCGCGCGAAAGGAAAGCTTGTAGACACCACGATGGACATTGACCGGATAGTGTTCATAGTATTCGTTCATCTGTTTGATGACTGATGTCGGTGTCAAGGACGACGCGGCGGTGTCAAGATAGACGAGATCGGTGTTTCTAAGGGCCGGGAAGTCTTTTTTGAAACTGGTCGCATCCATGGGTGTGCCTCCTTTACGCGGTTTTGTTTTCCAATAGCGATTCGATGTGTTTTTTCACGATGTCGTTTTCCAGGAGTTTTTCAAGGGGGTGGAGATAGCCGTTGATGATCAGACGCTGGGCATCTTTCTCCGATAAGCCGCGGCTCATCAGATAATAGAGCTGTTCTTCGTCGATCTGGCCGATGGCGGCGCCATGGCCGGCTTCAACGTCGTATTCGTCGATCAACAGAAGCGGGTTGGCGTCAAGACGGGCTTTCTCGCCGAGTACAACGCCTTTGTTGTGTTGTTTGGCGATGGACTTGCTCATGCCTTTATGGATCTTGCCGACGCCTTCGAACATGAGGAAACTCTCATCGGCGGCGACGCCGTATTGTTCGATCAGACCTTCGGTGTGTTTCGCCTTGTGCTCGATGATCGAGCGGATCAGCACTTCCTGTTTGGCGCTAGATAGGGCCACGGTCTTGATCTCGCCGATCGCCAGGGGACCAAGCAGGTCGATTCTGGTGTCTTGCTGGGTGTTGCCGTTCCCCATCTGGGCGGTCTTGATGAAGGCTTTTCCGTCCTGTTTGACACTGACCATCCGGTTGATGCTGGAGATGCTTGCGGCATCAAGGTTGACGATGCCGTGATAATCCAGTTTGCCGGCGGCTTCGACGACGGCTTGCGAGACATAGTCTACAGTACTGCCGTCATTGCCGTAGATGTATTCGTTCACCGTCACACCGGCATGTTCGCCGACGATGAAGGTGAGGTTTTGTGACATGTTCCTGTCTTTTTGGATGATGAAAAGATTGATTGGTGNTTCGAGGGTTCTATTGGCGGTGATTTTAAAAGTATAGGCCGCTTCTGCGGCTTTCTGATTGTGCTGGACCACGGGGTTGTCACTTTGAAAAAGACTGTCGATCAAGGATTGGGGCATGTCATTCGTTATCGTGAGCGCCGTCTCCGAAAGGGTGTTTTTGACGATGGCACCGTTTTCAATCACAACGACATTGGTAAGCGCGTCGATGAGCGGTGTGATGAGACGTGGCAGTTTTACGCTTTCGGTCTGCATTATTTTTCCAACGCTTCCCGTGTGGCGCAGCTGCCGAGCAGGATGCCCTCTTCGTTTTCTTCGGGAACCACACGTTCATCCTCGATGCCGAGTTCTTCCTTGATCCAGTCATACCCGTCCTGGTCGATTTTATGCATGAGATCGGTACTGCCGCTTTTGACGATGCGTCCCTTCATCATGACATGGACGTGATCGGCGGCGATGTAGTCCAGAATACGGGAGTAGTGGGTTATCAATAGCATCCCGAGATCGGGATTTTTCATTTCGGTGACGTTCTCACCGACAATTTTAAGCGCGTCGATGTCGAGTCCCGAATCGATTTCATCCAGAATGGCGATGGCGGGTTTCAGCATCCGCATCTGCAGAATCTCATTGCGTTTCTTCTCACCGCCGGAAAAGCCGTCGTTCAGATATCGGTGCGGCAGGTCCTCACGCATCTTCAGTTTGGCAACGGCGGTGTCGAGTTCCTTGATGAATTTGAACAAAGAGACATTCTCACCTTCATCCAGACGGGCGTTCATCGCGG
>SL_3KL_010_SEDDRAFT_10001799_pt1 | contig 19595 bp, 14 predicted proteins | sample SodLakKL_010_SED_2_FD_10381 | JGI IMG/M metagenome (IMG submission 10381) | reverse complement strand
GCTCATTTGGAACAACCAAACCACGCTCGCCGAAGCCGGACCGGAGCCTCCCGCAAAGACCCGTCGCGCCCGCGCAGAGTTATTCAGAGGCTCCTTAAGGTCCACCTGCCCCAGGACCGGGTGGGGGCCGACTCCAAGCCCCCGAATCTCCACTATTGAACCGGCATGCAAGCATGCCGGGTCAATGCCAGGCCGGAATCGAATGCCCCCGAAATTCCGGAAGAAACTTCGTTCTTCCCTCGCCCGGCCCATTTTCATGTCCCCCGGCCAGGCAAGTTCGATGAGTTTGGTAAGCTTTGGCAGAACGCGGCCCGCCCTGCTCGGTCCGGTTCATGCCACACAACAACAAGGGGGACACCCATCACAACACGGAATTCGCCAAAACTGACGACGCTGCGCCGGCAAGTCCTGAATCAGCTGCTGGATGAATACCTTCAAGCACCTCCGAACGAGCGTGAATCATTCGTCCAGCAGTGTCAGAAGCGCTATCCCCGGCTGTCACGCTGGTTCGTTCCCCTGGCTCGAGAAAGTCGCACGGTCAGCGATACGCTGCTGGCTCCGGCACCTTCCGGCCTGGCGGAGCTGGCCCTTGAACAATTCGATTCAGCCGGTCCGGAATTGGAACCCGGAACCCGACTGGGACCCTGGGCGATCACTGAATTCGTGGGTGCCGGCGGCATGGGAAAGGTGTACTGCGGCATTCGGGCCGATGGCGCATTCGAGATGGATGTCGCCGTCAAACTGATTGCATCTTCCGGACGCGGCCTGGCCGAACGGCTCCGGGAAGAGTGTCGGTTGCTGGCCCAGATGGACCATCCTTCAATCAGCCGCCTGATCGACGCCGGACTGACCGATCACGACGAGCCCTTCCTGGTCATGGAATGGGTCGAGGGTGTCGATCTTGCTGACTGGCTCGATCAGAAACAAGTCGATACGAGCCGGCGCATTGAAATCCTGCGCTCGGTCGCGAAAGCAGTTGCTCATGCGCATCAGCGCATGGTCATCCACGGCGACATCAAGCCAGGCAATATCCGGGTTCGCAATGACGGGCAAATCAAATTGCTGGATTTCGGCGTCGCCCGGCTGCTCGGAGACGATCCGGGTGATCGAGGCATTGCGGCCCTTACCCCGGCATTTGCCGCACCCGAACAAATGGAAGGTGCCGAAACGACACCGGCCAGCGACATCTGGGCACTGGGCGCACTCCTCAAGTGGCTGCTGACCGGAATCCTGCCGCGACAAGACGATGGCTTTTCCCTGCTGGACGCCCTTCCGGGGCAGCCCGAACGTCGCCGTGAACTCGCCTCCATCATCGAAAAGGCATGTGCCGAATCGCCAGAAGATCGGTACACCACCGTTGCCGGCTTGATTGACGATCTCGAGCGTTTCCAGACTCATTATCCGGTAAAGGCGTATTCCTCCATCGCGGCTTATCGGTGGAGAAAGTTTGCAAGACGCAACCCGGTATTGATCGGAGGGCTTTCTGCCACATTTGTCAGCCTGATCGGCGGCCTCGTCGTGGCCAGCCTGCTCTACGTGCAGGCCGAATCGGCACGCCAGCAGGCAACCGCCGAACAGCAGCGGGCCGAACGACAGTCGAAGGAACTAGAACAAGTCGTCCAGTTTCAATCCGAACAGCTGTCGGAAATCGATACCGAGGCTATGGGGATTGACCTACGCCTGGCCGCACTGGATCAGCTGAACCGGGACATGCTTCAGTCCGACCTGACCGAAGCCATGTCCGTGCAGTTCACTGAGATCGTTGAAGGTCTTGACTACACCGGACTGGCACTCGAGCTGTTCAATGAGCACGTTTTCGATCGGGCGCTTCAAACCATCGACCGACAGTTCGCCGATCAACCCACTCTGCAGGCAAGGCTACTGCAAACCATTGCCGAGACACTTCATCAACTGGGGCAATATGAACGCTCTATGGACTCGGCAAGCCGATCGCTCGAGATCCGACGGGAACTGCTGGGCGAAGAGCATCCGGACACCCTGACATCGATTGCCGCTCTCGGTCGACTGCATCGGGACATGGGCGAATACGACATGGCCCGGGAGCGCCTCGAACATGCCCTCGACATGCGCCGTCAGTTACTGGGTGAAGACCATCTGGATACGGTGGAGTCGCAAAATGACCTGGGCTCATTACTGAGTCATCTCGCGCAATACGAAGATGCCGAGGCACTGTTTCGAAATGCTCTCGACGTCCGAAAGCGAGAATTGGGCGAAGATCATCCTGACACTGCCGAGGCGCTCAACAATGTCGGCAACGTCCTGCATGAAAGCGGCCGCTTGCCAGAAGCCGAGCCTTACTATCGACAGTCCCTGGAAATCCTTGAAAATGCGTTCGGGCCTTCCGACGGGAAAACGCTTAGAGCCATGAATAATCTCGGCTATCTATTGACCGGACTGGCTCGCCTCGATGAAGGCAACGAGGTGCTCGAACAACACCTCGAACGCACACGACGGGTCTTCGGTGAAGATCATCCCAGAACGCTTCGGGCCTATCACAATCTGGGCCATGGCCTGTACCAGGCTCGTGATATGCAAAACGCTGAGGCGCACTACCAAAGCGCGCTCGAGGGACGCTTGCGGGTCTACGGTGAGAACCATCGGCTGACGCTGTACACTCTCAGCGGCATCGGCATGGTGTTGAGACAACAGGGAGAGTTTGAACAAGCTGCACCCTATTTTCGGCAGGCCCTTGATGTCAGCGAGAACGTGCTGGGCCCGACGCATCGCATCACCTTCATGACCCACCACAACCTGGCTCATCTGCTCGCAAATTCTGCGGACTACGAGAAAGCGCTGGACCACTCCAGCCATGCGGTCGATGGGCTGTTTACACACATGGACACCGATCACCCCGATACACTCATGGCGCTTTACCTGAAAAGCTCGATTCTCGAGCATCTCGAGAGGCTCCCGGAGTCCCAGAACTACGCACTCATGGCTTGGGGAGTTGCTGATAGAGGGCTGGGCTCCTCACATGCCCATACGCTTCGTACACTGAGGAAACTGATCGGTATCTTTGATCTTCGCGCCGACAACGCCCCCAAGGCATACCAGCGGCAAGTAATGAATACTTTCTGGCAAATGCGAATACTACTAGAGTCAGAGGCAGCTGACTGACCCTCGAAGCACCCGGGCTGCCATGAAAGAGTGCCAATCACCCAGCCCGGCCGTCATCGCGGCCGGGCTGGCTTTTCTGCAAGATCGTTTACCGTACGACCGACTCGAACCGGTCTTCGAAGACTTCGTCCTCGTGCACATGCAGCGTGACCGGAACTTCCATTACCGGTTGACGATCAGGATCGTTGCTTTCGATGCAAAGCACGGCCTCGTAGGTTCCCAGTGCCAGCCCGGTGGAATCGAAGGTCACTTCCACGCTGCTCGACTCCCCCACTTCTGTGATCCCCTGTTCAGGATTGACGCTGAGCCACGGGACCTCTGAAGGAGAGCTGCACGACAAAGGCGAAAGATGCGGGCGCATGAACAGTGCGCGATAGGCCGGGAACGAGCTCTGGAGCGGCATCCACTGATCGTCATCGTCATTCCACCAGTAGCCGACCTGCTGTTCGGTTTCGTCATTCTCGTCGCCCCCGATGAAGACATTGGGCTGTGGGGGATTGAAGCGAACACCAATGTAAATCGGCCCGGGTTCCAGTATCCAATCCAGCCCGGACAGATCCACGACCTGCCAATTAGGCTCAGATTCCGGCCATTCCGGTATATCGGTGGCGGTCACCGCAAAAGAAGCCAGCTGCGTTCCGGGTGCGCCATCGGGACCGTCGACATCGTAGAGAACTACCTCGAAGTCGAGGCTATCAGTCCCCTGACTGACAAACGCAAGACACAACGTATCCAGGCGCACCGGATCGACCGATTCGTAAAGTTGGAGAAAGATTGCATCATCGACCAAGCTTGGGTTACCGCTATAGCCATTGTCGATCTCACTGTCGTCGTGAATAATCAGGCCATCGGCGCTGTCGCAATCAAATGTCCCACGCACGGGTGTGTTGCCACTAGCCGGACCAGGCTGCAGACCGGTCGCGCCAACCACATCCACTCCGGAACGACCTGGCTGGTCAGCCGCTGCGACAGCAATGTCATTGATGTCTTCATCGGCCGCACCATATGGACTTGCCACGGCCGGTTCAGCCATATCGATCGTCCATTCCAGGGTCGCATCCCCGGCATTTTCAATAACGAGTTCCCGGGTCTCAACCTGGTCCGGCAACTGTCCAACCAATAGCATTTCAGGTGAAACTCCCATGACCGGTCTTTCCGTGGGATCACAACCGTCAACAGAGATCCATACGCCGGAATAGGTGTACCAGCTAACGAAAGTCATGCGGTCGTAGTAGCTCAGACTGGCGTTTTCGCCAAGCGTGAACGGCGGGGAGACCAGCCAGTTGAGGTCATGATTGGAGCCGAAAGTGTAGTTGTGTCGGGCCGCAGCCGGTTCCGTATTGGATGAAGCCTCGGTGCGCTCCCACTGCCGGTGCGGGTCATCACCCAGCTCATAGATACTCCAGCCCGGGGGTGGAAACTGTTCGCCCTCGAACGACTCGTCGATGTGAGTACCGGCATTGGAAGTAACGAGAATGTCGTCGATAAACCAGCTGTGCGTGTCCGAACCTTCCTGAACAAAGGCCAGGCAAACCACCTCACCCTCGAAGTTGCTGATATCGTGCGACTTCAGACTCCAATCGCCGCTGAAATCATACGCTTCGCCCACTTCGACAAAATCGCCGCCGCCAAAATCCGGTTCAGCCATACCGGTTGACGCGATGACAATCGCCAATATTGCACCTGCCACTATTCCACTTTTCATTATCCCTCCAGATTCTCATTGACATCGATTATGCATTGCGTGCCAGCAAGCAGGTGGCAACGAAGGTCATGCATCGACATTAGAAACGGATTCTTTGACGGGATTCAGCCACATGACTCTGCCCTGGCAAGCAATCCGGTTTTTGTTGTCACTCAGGCCCGCTGTTCCCGTTGAGCCCGACCATGAATTCCTGTACTGCATCACCGATGCCGTTGAGCACGAACTGGACGGCAATCACGGCCAGGATCAGCCCGAATACCTTGGTGAGAATCCGTCGGCCGCTGTGTCCCAGCCAGCGGATGACATGAGTGGAATACACCATGGTGAAGTAGCACGACACCGTGGTCACGGCCACGGCGAAAAACACGAGTATGGAATACCAGAATCCAGGCGCTTCGCTGGTCAGGATCATTGCCGTGGCGATGGCACCCGGGCCACTGATGAACGGGATGGAAAGTGGAACGATAGCGATATCCTGCCCCAGCACGGCGCGCGAAGGGCGGGCATCGTCACTGCCATGGTCGGGGGATTCACTCTTGTTGAGCATGCTCATGGCGATACCGAAAAGGATCAGACCGCCGGCGATCCGGAAGGCCGCCAGGGTGATGCCGAACAGCTGGAAAATCAGCGACCCGAGCAGAGCAAACATGAACAGTATCGTTGTCGACGCGATCACCGCCCGACGGGCAATGATCTCGCGCTCCTCATCATCCTCATCGGTGGTCAATGACGCGAACACGAACGCCGTTGTCAGCGGATTGACGATAACGAACATGCCAACGATGGCAATCAGGAAATACTCGATTAGGGAAGCCATAAGAGGGCCTGTCGCGGTTTCGTTCGACTGCAGCCTGAAGATAGCATAGCGGCATCATCCCCAACGAATGGCTTTTTCAGGTCCGAACGACCTTTCCGGGATTGAGTACGCCGTCCGGATCGAAAAGTCGCTTGATCCCGAGCATCAGTTCCACTTCGGCTGCACTGCGGCTGTAGTGCAGATCGTCACGCTTGAGCAGACCCACGCCATGTTCAGCCGACACGCTGCCTTCGAATTTCCGCACCAGTTCGAACACCCTGGGACTGAGTTTGCGGCCGGCTTCATGGAAGTCCTCTACCGACCACTGCTGGGGCCTGAGGACATTCATGTGCAGATTGCCGTCGCCGATATGGCCGAACCACACCACCTCGAAATCCGGGTAATGTTGACCAACCAGTTCATCCAGTGCGTTCAGAAACTCAGGCACGCGCGAGACACGCACCGAGAGGTCATTCTTGTAGGGAGTTCGTTCGCTGATCGCCTCGCTGATCGCCTCGCGCCAGCGCCACAGCTCTGATACCTGTGCACCGGACTGACTCACGGTGCCATCGGCGACCTGCCCGGCCTCCACAAGGCTTTCGAACACGGACAGTGCCGCATCCTGGCTGGATTGCTCCGGATCATCGAACTCGACCACGGCATAGTACGGGCAGTCGTCGTCCAGCGGGAATGTTTCCCCGGTCTGGGAGGCCACATGATGGACCGAACGCCGGTCGAAAAACTCAAAAGCCGACAGGGTCAGGCCGGCGCGTAACTGCGCGAAGGCCGGCATGATCGTCTCCAGCCCGGTGAACCCTAGCAGCAGCACGGATTGTTCGGGCGGTGGCTGAACCAGGCCAACCGTGGCTTCGGTCACGATGCCAAGCACACCCTCCGAGCCGATCATGAGATGACGAAGATCCAGCCCGGTATTGTTCTTGACCAGACCGCGATTGAGTTCGAGCACCTCGCCGGTACCGGTCACCACGGTCATTCCCCGCACCCAATCACGGGTCATGCCGTATCTGAGGACACGAATGCCGCCGGCATTGGTGGCGATGGAGCCGCCAAGCTGACTGGAATCGGCCGCGGCCCAGTCGACCGGGTAATACAGCCCCCGGTCGGCGGCCAGGCGCTGCAATTCCCCCACCGGCATACCGGCCTGGGCGCTGAGGCTGGGCTCGACCGGATCAATCTCGATCAGCGCGCGCATCTTCTCCAGTGAAACGACAATCTCACCGTCCATTGCCACCGCCCCGCCGGACAACCCGGTGCGCCCGCCGCTTGGTACCAGCCGACGGCCCGTCTGCCTGGCCCAGCGCACCAGTTCCACCACCTCTTCGGTGCTTTTCGGGAAGGCAATGGCCTCAGGCTTCGGTGTCCAGAACCGGGTCCAGTCACGCCCGTAATGGCGCAGACTTTCGGCGTCGGTGAGCAGTTCGATGCGATCAATGGCGGTCATATATGCATTATGGCTTGATTGATTCGCGGTTTGTGACCAAACTTGCAGTCTCCCACTTCCTCAAGGACCGCGCTCGGAAGATGAGCGACAAGCCCCACTCACTGTCCAAGGACAAGATCAATTTCCTGCTGCTGGAAGGCATCCACGAACGTGCCGTGGAAAGCATTCGCCGCGCCGGCTACAGCAATCTGCGAGTCGAATCCAGCGCCCTGCCCCCCGATGAACTGAAACGGGCCCTGGCCGGCGTGCACTTTCTCGGCATCCGATCGCGCAGCCAGATCGATGCCGAATCGCTCGAACAGGCCGACCGGCTCGCCGCCATCGGTTGTTTCTGCATCGGCACCGACCAAGTCGACCTTGCTGCCGCGCGGCGGCGCGGCATCCCCGTATTCAATGCACCCTACGCCAACACCCGTTCGGTTGCCGAACTGGTCCTGGCCGAAATCATCATGCTGATGCGCGGGGTTCCTGCCAAGAATGCGGCCGCCCACCGCGGCCAGTGGCTGAAAACCGCCAAGGGGTCACACGAGGTGCGTGGCAAGACCTTGGGCATTGTCGGCTTTGGCCATATCGGCTCGCAGCTCGGCATCCTGGCCGAGGGGCTGGGCATGAACGTGATTTTCCACGACATTGCCGACAAACTCACCCTGGGCAACGCCACCCCGGTGGCCAGCCTGATGGAGTTGCTGCATACCTCGGACGTAGTCAGCCTGCACGTGCCCGATACCGAGCTGACTCGCGGCATGATCTCCCATACCCAGCTGGCGGCGATGAAGCCCGGCAGCCATCTCATCAATGCCTCGCGCGGCAAGGTGGTGGATATTCCATCCCTGGTCGAGGCCCTACGCTCCGACCACCTGGGAGGCGCCGCCATCGACGTCTTCCCGGTCGAGCCTTCAGGGGCCGGCGAGGAATTCGTCAGCGAGTTGCGGGGCCTGGACAACGTACTGCTGACCCCGCACATCGGCGGTTCGACCCGGGAAGCCCAGGAAAACATCGCCCTGGACGTCGCCACCAAGATGGTGCGCTACTCCGACAACGGCTCGACCATGGGCGCGGTCAACTTTCCCGAGGTCAGCCTGCCCGACCACGCCACCGCCCGCCGCATCCTGCACATCCACCGCAACGAGCCGGGGGTGCTTCAGGCGATCAACACGGTGTTTTCCGAGGCCGGCGTCAACATCGCCGCTCAGTACCTTCAGACCACGCCGGATGTCGGCTACGTGGTCATGGACGTGGAAACCGAAGACGCGACCACGCTGGTGCGCGGCCTGGAAAAGATTCCGGCCACCATCCGAACCCGCTTTCTTCTTTAGAAGCCGACCGTCGTCACGGAATATGCCCATGCAAATCCAACTCAACGAATCACAACATCGCTTCGAGACAGTGGTCGACGATCAACTGTGCATTCTCGAATTCGAACTGGACGGTAATGTCATCCACATGAACCATGTTCGGGTGCCGAAAGCAGTCGGCGGCCGCGGCATTGCCGGCGAACTGACCCGGCACGCCCTCAACCATGCCCGTGCCGAAGGCTGGACGGTTGTGCCCAACTGCCCCTACGTCGCCCGCTGGATCGAACGCCACCCGGAATACAACGAACTTTGTGCTTCGCGCTAAGTGTTCAGCCCCGATCAACCCGCAGCCCGATCAGATCAAGTGCCTCTGGGCATAGGCCTCGCGCCAGTAGGCACCTTCCTTCTGGGCCACCTCGGTGTCGAAGTAGTGACGGAAGCGGCGCCGGTCGTCGGGCTGGTCCTTAAGTGCCGAACCGATGATGAAGTGGATAAGGTTGTCAATGCGCAACTCGCCTTCGCTGTAGTACCACGCGTGGATGCACAACGCATGGGCCACGCTGACCGCCTCGGCTGTCGACATGGTGGCGCCGGCCAGGCGGTCGGTGGAACGGCCACTGAGGGACTGGCCATTGCGTAATTCATGAAAAATCGTGACCAGCACTTCGATCACGTTTTCATCCAGCACCACTTCAATGCCGGAGTTCTCATTGAGCTTGAGCGTCTCGCGCATCACCACGGCCATCTCGTCGTCGACCCGGCGAATCGGCGGGACAATCTCGAAGTTCATACGGCGTTTCAGCGCGGCACTCATGCGATTCACGCCTTCGTCGATACTGTTCGAGGTGGCGATGACATTGAAACCCGCATGTGAATACATCACGCCCTCTTCGCCGCTGAACTCCGGAATGGTGATCATGCGATCCGACAGGATTGACAGCAGCGCATCCTGCAACGGTTGCGGACAACGTGCGACCTCTTCAAAGCGCACGATCTTGCCGTCACGCATGCCGCGATAGATCGGACTGGGCACCAGCGCCTCTGGGCTGGGTCCACCCTGCTGCATCAGGGATTCGTTCCAGGTGTAGAGCAGCTGATCGACCTGGCTGACCGCCCCGCCCTGGATGGTCAGCGAGGAGTCACCGGAAATGGCCGCGGCCAGCAGCTCCGACAACCAGGACTTGGCCGTACCCGGTTCACCCACCAGCAGGCAGCCGCGGTCGGTGCACAGGGCAATCACGATACGTGTGACCACACCGGGCTCGACCACGATCTTGGGTGAAATACCGTTATCCTCATCACCGAGCACGAACTTTTCCACCGCGATTGGCGACATCGCCCAACCCGGCGGCACGGGGTAACTGTCCCATTGCACCAGCTTGTCGAGCTCATCGGCATAAGCGCGTTCGGCCGGCAGACGCTGAAGTGTGGGCTCACCGGATTCGGCCGACCTGGTGCTCAATGTCTTTGTCTTATTTTTCGGACTCACGTGTTTCTCCGTCCACCGCGAACCTCGGGCGCCATGCGTTCCTGCGGCAGGATACGCGGCAATTCGCTCAACGGAATGACGCCGTTGATGACGTGATCCAGTGCGCTGTCACGCATCGTGATCAGGCCGGCATCGAGCGCGCGCCAGCGCAGCTCACCGACCGGCGGCTGCAGCGAAATGACTCGACGAACGTCGTCGTTGACCTGCATGTACTCGACCACCGCGATCCGCCCCCGGGTGCCCCGACCCGAGCACTGCTTGCATCCGGCACCTTCAAAACAGCGAAATCCGGCCGGCACCTGATCGGGAAACAGTTCAAGCAGGATGGCCGGATCGGCCTCCGAAGGCTGTCGACAGCTCTCGCAGATGCGCTTGGCCAGGCGCTGGGCGATGACCGCGAGCAACTCCCCGGCGATTGAATTGGGCAACACATCGAGATCATAGAGGCGTTGCAAGGCATCCACCGCATCATTGCTGTGCAGGGTAGATAGCACCAGGTGCCCGGTCTGCGAGGCACGCATGGCCTCGAGCGCGGTCTCGGCGTCACGTATCTCCCCGACCAGAATCACGTCCGGATCCTGGCGCACGAACGAGCGCATTGCATCCGCGAACCCGAAACCGATTTCCGGTCGTGCACGGGTCTGCTGAATATTGTCGATGGAGTATTCGATCGGATCCTCTGCGGTGATGACCTTGCGCCGCCCGTCATCGGCCAGCTCCTGCAGCGCGGCATAAAGCGTGGTCGATTTGCCCGACCCGGTTGGGCCAACCACCAGCACCAGGCCGGAAGGGTTGTCGAGCAGACGCTGGTAGAACTGGGCGACCCGGTCGGACATTCCCAGCTCCTTCAGTCCCAGCACACGACCGGTCTGTGACAGCAGCCGGATGACGGCATGTTCACCGTGCAGTGAGGGCTGGATCTGCACCCGAAGGTCGTAATTGGTCGTGCCGACTTTCATGTGTGAGCGACCGCCCTGAGGCAACCGACGCTCGGCGATATTGATCTCGGCACGCACCTTGATGACGTTGATCAATCCGGCATGGTCGCGCGGCGTCAGGTGGTAATGGGTGAGGTCGCGCATCTCGCCGTCGGCGCGGATACGGATGCGGATGCGCTCGTGATAACGCTCGACATGGATATCGGAAGCGTTGGCACTGACCGCATCGAGCAGAATGGCTTCGTAGATCGAGACCAGGTAATGGCTCAGTTCACGTGTTGACGCGTCGAGCAGGTCCTCGCTGGCCGCCGGATCATCACGCGTTTCGTTCCAGCTCAGCAGCTCACTGCCGCGGCTGGTCAGGTCGATGGCCGACCAGATACGCCTGAAATCCGTTGGTGTGACCAGCAACTTGACCACCCCTTCGTAGTCGTGCATGCGCAACACGTCGTCGGTTTGCACATCCGGGTTGTCCGTAGCCGCGATCAACGTGCTGCCGTCGGCATAGATCGGCAACAATCGCTGGTTGTCGAGGAAGGTCTTGGAAAACCGCCGGAACAGGCGTTGATCCAGTCGTTTGAGCAATTCGTCGGCCTCGCCGAGCTGCAGACTATGCTGACGCGCCAGTGAACGGTAAAGCTCGCCGTCCTCGATCTTGAGATTCTTCCGGGCCACTGTCAGTACAGGCTTGCCTTCGCGCAAGGCCTCGGCCCGTGCCTTGGCCAGACTGCCTTCGTCGATGTAGCCCAGGTCGATGAGGACCTCGCCGCTGTCACGGCTGAAGTTGACCGGACCCAGGTCGGAACGCTTGAGGTCGTCTCCGGCCAATCGCAGGCATATCAGGTTGGGCGAAAGCGACTCACCCCCTTCAAGGCAGACCAGGCAAGCGCCAGGCGCGAGCTGCTTGACGAGATTGTCGCGGTCGCTCAGGAAACAACTGCAAAAGATCAGGTCGAAGGGCGCACGATCAGGCGCCCCGAGTTCACCGTCCCCCAGAATCAGGTCGACGTTGCGAACACCGGCCCTGTCGAGATTCTGACGGGCGATATCGGCCAATGCACTGGTTCGTTCGATAACCACCACCGAACCGGCCATGCGAGCGAAAACCGCCGCCAGGTAGCCGGCACCCGCACCGATCAGCAATACCCGTGTCTGCCCGACGATCTCGGGCAGGCGCTCCAGGATCTGGCGAACGGCCGAACGGGTGGGAATACTGCGGCCGGAAATGACATCTCGCAGGTCCGGCGATGCGATGAACAGGGACCTCGACAGCCCCTGCAAGGCTTCATCGGCCCGATGGTTGTTTTTCACCATGCCGGTGTGATCGTTCCCCTGTCGATAATGTTTCGCCACAACGTCCCACTCGGTCGGAACCGGCGTACGTCACGAGACAATGTTTACAATATCAGACATCATGCAAACAATCGCCATGCAATACTGCAACGGAATTCAACAACGGGAGAGCCTGAAATGAAGCACCGAGTTTCCTTTGCCGCCCTGACCCTGGGGTTCATCATCAGCGCCCAGGCATGGGCTGATCACCCGGTCGATGCCACTGCCACCATGATCAACAACGCCGGCGAGGAAATCGGCACGGTAGAGCTGTTTTCCGGTCCGGCCGGAACGCTGATCAGGTTGCAGGCGCGGGAACTGCCGCCCGGCCCCAAGGCAATCCACATTCATGCCACCGGCACCTGCGAGGATCATGACCACGGCTTCATGGATTCCGGTGGTCACCTCAATCCCGACGAGAACCAGCATGGCCTGCTCAACCCGGACGGACCCGGTGCCGGCGACCTGCCCAACTTTCGCGTCGACGAGTTCGGCAATGCATGGGCCGAATTCTTCACCAGCCTGGCCAGCCTGGACGGCAGTGTCGGTGCACGCATTCTCGATGAAGACGGGGCGGCCTTTGTCATTCACGAGAATCCGGACGACCACATGAGCCAGCCGATCGGCGGTGCCGGTGACCGAATTGCCTGTGGCGTGATCAAGGCAACCGACTGATCCGGCACGGCATGTAATGCCGCGCAAACCGGGGCCCGGCGGGAACCCTTGCCGGGCCTTGGCGGTCTTTGCTTTAGCAGTCATTTGCGGTCATGCTAAACTTGGTACCATGAATCCGACGGGACTGACATTGCGACTGATCCTGGCCCTCGCCCTGGCGATGACCGGTGTTCCCGTTCATGGCGCCATGGAAGCTGTTGCTGGCTCGTCCGCATCCGACTCGATAGAAAAAGCTGCCCCGCATACCGACTCGACAGGTGGTGGTTGCCCCCATGAGTCCGGAGCCGCTCCCGTGCAGGATACGACTGCAGAAAATCATTCCGACTGTCTGGGTGATGATTGCTGCAGCAGCGATTGCGGCTGCAACTGCATCGGACTTTCACTGGTCCTGCCGATGAAGCGTTCATCGGTCGGCCAGCCAATGCCGATCAGCGGTCCACCCGAAGCCGGCTCACTGCTCGACTCCCTCCTCGTCACCTCTCTTCTGCGTCCACCGCAAGCCTGACTCTCTCTCTCGGCGGCCATCCGTCCGCCAGCCATGCCTGACCGGGCATGAATCGTATATTTTTCAATAGTTTGAAACAATAACCTGAGAGAGGCTCTGCCATGCGGAATCCTGCATCCGGCATTTGCCGGGCCCTGTTGGGCGCAAGCTTGCTATGGCTTTCCCATGTCGCGCTGGCCTGGGATGCCGACACCGCCATTACATTGGCCATGGAACGAGATGAGGGGCTGCGGGCCCTGGAGCAGCGTCGTTCGGCCCTGTCGGAGCGGGCCGTGGCCGACGGCTCCCTGCCCGACCCTGAAGTGATGGTCGGCGTCGAAGGCGTCCCGGTATCCGATCCATTTGATGCCGACATGATGACCATGTACAAGATCGGCGTACGCCAGCGATTTCCCGCAGGCCAGACCCGTGAACTGACTCGTCAACGCACCGGCCAGGAAGCGGACACCCTGGCGGCAGAAATCAGTGCCCGGCGACTGGACATCGCTCGCGAGACACGCACCGCCTGGCTGGACTGGGCCAGTGCATGGCGGTCACTGGAGATTGCCGAGCAGGCCGCAGAGGCATTCGAGGAACTCGAGGAGATCACCAAGGCCCGCTATCGCGCCGGTACCGGCCGACAGCGCGACGTCGACCAGGCCCGGATGGAGCTGGCGTTGCTCGAGCGACGCATCCTGGTCAAGCGTACCGGCGTGGACGAAGCAGCCAGCCGACTGGCTCGCTGGACCGGAGGTCACCCCGATGTCGCCCCTGAGGACAGCCTGGAACTGCTGGAAAAACCCGAAGCGCTTGCTCATCTCCAACGGCGATTGGCGAATCACCCGATTCTGCTGGCCGGCGACCATCGGGTTGAAGCCGGCATAACCGAGACCAGGCTCGCCCACCAGGCCTATCGACCATCGTGGATGGTGGAAGCCGGCTATGCCCATACCCGCGGCATGAACCCGATGACCATGAGCCGCCAGTCCGACAAGCTGTTCGCCATGGTCAGCTTCAGTGTCCCACTGTTCACCGCTGATCGCCAGGATCGGCGTCTGTCCGCTGCGCGGTCGGATCTGCGCGCCGTCAATCATGAACGTGGCCTGGAACTGCAACGCCTCAAGGGAGAACTGTCGCGCCAGCACAGCCTCTGGCAGAGCCAGGACCAACAACTTGAGTGGATGCAATCACGTGTACTCACCAGCGCCGAAGCAACGGTCGAATCCACTCTTTCAGCCTACCGGGCCGATCGCGCCAGCTTCGACGAACTGGTGCGGGCCCGGCTCGCGCTGCTTGATCAGCAACTGGAAACCATCAACATCCGCCAGGCGCGAACTGCCGCAACGATCGAACTGGCCTGGCTGACCGCGGAGAACCTGCCATGAAGAACCTGACCGCCATCATGATCCTGTGCCTGGCACTGTGCCTGGCCATGCCGACCGGTGCCTCCTCACCCGATGAGCATGATCATCATGACCACCAGGAGCAGAACGATCATGACGGCCATGACCATGACGATCACGACCAACACGACCATCACGATCACTCGGCACACGAGCACACGAGCGATTCCGTGGTCGACCGCATGGCGCCCGGTGACCAGGCCGCCCAGTTCACCTGCCCCATGCACCCCCAGATCGTTCGTGACGAACCGGGGCGATGCCCCATCTGCGGCATGGCGCTGGTCGAGCGCGAACGCCACGACGGTGATGACATCCAGGTTTCCATAGGCCCGGCCGTGCAACAGGCCATGAATGTGCGTACCGCACGGGTCGAGCACGGTCGCCTTTGGCGCCGTATCGATACGGTTGGCCGGCTGCAGGTCGATGAATCCACCATCCATCACTTGCATCCGCGCGTGGAAGGGTGGATCGAGGAACTGAGCGTCAACTCCGTCGGTGACCGCGTCGAGGCAGGACAGCAATTGTTTACCCTGTACTCCCCCGACCTGGTCAACGTGCAGGACGAATACCTGCGCGCGGTTCGCGCGGGACGGGACGACATGATACGGGCCGCTCGCCAGCGCCTGGAGGTGCTCGACGTCGCCGACGCGGTCATCGAACAGATTCGCGACCGCGGCGAACCCCTGCTCTACCTGCCCTGGTATGCGCGCCATGACGGCTATGTCACCGAGCTCAATGTTCGCCACGGCATGTACGTCACCCCGGGCATGGAGATGATCGCCATGGCTGATCCGTCGACCGTATGGCTCATCGCCGACGTGTTCGCTGGTCAGGTCGAATGGCTGGCCGAAGGGCAACGTACCGAGGCCCGGCTGAAAACCGAGCCCGGTGAAACCTTCTCCGGGGAGATCGACTTCATCTATCCCGAGCTCGAGCCCACTACCCGCTCGGCCCGCGTTCGTGTGGTGCTGGATAACCAGAGTGCGAACCTGCGCCCGGGCGACTGGGCCTCTGTGACCATCTATGCCGGTCCGCGCGATCACCTGCTCTACATTCCGACTGAGGCCATCATTCATACCGGGCAAACCGAGCGCGTCGTGATCCGCGACGACGAGCGGCGCTTTTCGATCCGCGAAGTTCACGTCGGCATGGAAAGCGGCGATTACACCGAGATCCGCCACGGCCTGTCCGAAGGCGAGGAAGTGATCACCTCCGGCCAGTTCCTGATCGATTCCGAAGCCAGCATCCGCGCCGGCCACGATCGCCTTGGAGGCCAGCATGATCACTGAAGCGATGAAAGGTGAAAGGTTAAAGGTAAAAGGTAGGAAGCCGGTTAGCCCTGACCCTCTTCCGTCTTCCCGCGCGGAGCGCGCATCATGATTGACGCCATCATTCGCTGGTCACTCGCCAATCGGCTGCTGGTCATCGTGCTGGCCATTGCTGCCGGCGCCGGTGGTCTGTACGCGGTCCACAACACGCCGGTCGACGCCATCCCGGATCTCACCGACACCCAGGTGATCGTGCGGGCCAGTTTCCCCGGCCAGGCGCCGCAGGTGGTCGAGGACCAGGTCACCTATCCGCTGACCACCGCGCTGATGGCCGTGCCCGGCGCCCATACCGTGCGCGGCTTTTCCATGTTCGGNGATTCGTTCGTCTACGTGCTGTTCGACGACGGCACCGATCCCTACTGGGCGCGATCACGGGTGCTCGAGTACCTGAGCCAGGTCGAGGGCAGGCTGCCCGACGAAGTCAGCGCCGAACTGGGTCCGGACGCCACCGGCGTGGGCTGGGTCTACAAGTACGCCCTGGTCGACCGATCCGGCAATCATGACCTGTCCGAACTCAGGGCCCTGCAAGACTGGTTTCTGAAATACGAGCTGCAGTCCGTGCCGGGTGTGTCGGAAGTCGCCACCATGGGTGGCATGGAGCGCCAGTTTCAGGTCGCCGCCGACCCGAACGCGCTGCGAGCCTACGGCCTGACGTTAAGTGAACTGCAATCGGCCATACGGCGTGGCAGCGGCGAGGCCGGTGGTTCGTTGCTGGAAATGGCCGAGGCCGAGTACATGGTGCGCGCCAGCGGCTACATCCAGTCGCTCGACGACCTGCGCAACATTCCCGTGGGTCGTCAATCCGACGGCACCCCGGTGCTGCTCAAGCATGTCGCCGATATCCGCCGCGGGCCGGCACCCAGGCGCGGCATCGTCGATCTCGACGGCAAAGGAGAGGTCGTCGGCGGCATCATCGTCATGCGTCACGGCGAGAACGCCCGCGATGTGATCAACGCCGTCAAGCAACGGCTCGATGAACTCAAACCCGGCCTGCCCGAAGGCGTGGAGATCGTCGAGACCTACGACCGATCGGCGCTGATCACGCGTGCGATCAACACCCTGTGGGAGAAGCTGGCACTGGAGTTCGCCATCGTCGTGCTGGTCATCGGTCTCTTTCTCTGGCACTTCCGTTCATCGCTGGTTTTATTGATCAGCCTTCCCATGGGCGTGCTGATCGCCTATACCGTGATGTACTTNCAGGGCATCAACGCCAACATCATGTCTTTGGGCGGCATCATCATCTCCATCGGCGTGATGGTCGATGCCGCCATCGTGCTGATCGANAACGTGCACAAGCACTTCGANCGCNACCCGCCCGAGACCGANGAGGAGCGNTGGGAAACGATCACCACCGCGACCCTGGAAGTCGGCCGGCCGATCTTCTTCTCGCTGCTCATTGTCGCCCTGTCGTTCCTGCCGGTGTTCGCCCTGCAGGCCCAGGAGGGACGCCTGTTCTCGCCACTGGCGTTCACCAAGACCTATGCGATGGCAGCCGCTGCCGGTCTGGCGGTGACGCTTGTTCCCGTGTTGATGGGGTACTTTGTGAGGTTCAAGGCGCAAGGCACAAGGAGCAAGGAAAAAAGCAAAAGGCGTGGGTCGCCGGTGGCGCGATGGCTGGAGGCGGGGTATCGCCCCCTGGCGCGATTTTCGGGCAATCATCCTTGGATTGTCTCGGCGCTGGCTCTGCTGCTGGTGGTATCCATGCTATTTCCCATGTCGCGGTTGGGCACGGAGTTCATGCCCGAGCTCGACGAGGGTGATCTGATGTACATGCCCACCACCCTGCCCGGCCTCTCACCCGACAAGGCGCGTGAGCTCTTGCAACAGACCGATGCCATCATCAAGCAGTTGCCGGAAGTCGAGCGGGTCATGGGCAAGGCCGGACGCGCCGAAACCGCCACCGACCCGGCACCGCTGACCATGCTGGAGACCTTCATCACACTAAAACCCAGGTCGGAGTGGCGGCCGGGCAAGACTACGGCGGACCTCATCGCCGAGCTCGATGCCATGATCCAGTTCCCGGGGCTGACCAACGCCTGGGTCTATCCCATCCAGACCCGAATCGACATGTTGCAGACCGGCATCCGTACGGATGTGGGTATCGAGATCACCGGCCCCGACCTTGCCGTCATCCAGGACATCGCCGAAGAAATCGAGGCGCTGGTCACGGACCTGCCCGGAACCACACACTCCTTCGCCGACCGACCGGCCTCGGGCCGCTACATCAACATCGAGCCCGACCGCGTGGCCGCAGCCCGTCACGGCATGAACATCGATGACGTACACGACATCGTGCGCTTCGGAATCGGCGGCATGAACGTGATCGAGACGGTCGAGGGGCTGGAGCGCTATCCCGTCAACCTCCGCTTCCACGCCGACTGGCGTGATTCGCCCGACAAGCTCAGGGAGTTGCCGATCGTTACACCAAACGGCACCCAGATCGCGCTGGGCGAGATTGCGCAGATAGAGATCGCCGACGGCCCGGCCATGATCCGGTCGGAGAACACGCGGCCGGCGAGCTTCGTGTTCGTCGATGTCGCCGGGCGCGACCTGGCCGGCTGGGTGCGCGATGCAAGAACCGTCATCGCCGAGCAGGTCGAGCTACCCGCGGGCTACTCGATCGGTTTTGCCGGCCAGTACGAGTACCTGGAGCGCGCCCGCGAACGCCTGTCGGTGCTGATCCCGCTGGTACTGGCGATCATCGTGGTCCTGCTGATGATGGTCTTTCGCAGCGTCTTTGAAGTGGCAATGGTGCTCATCACCATCCCGCTGTCACTGGCCGGTGGCTTCTGGCTGATGTGGGCACTCGACTTCCAGATGTCGGTGGGCGTGGCGGTCGGCTTCATTGCACTGGGTGGCCTGGCGGCCGAGACCGGCGTGATCATGCTGGTCTATCTCAACAATGCCTATGAGCGTTTCAGGCAGGAGATCGGTGAGCGCACGTTTACCCGGGCCGACCTGCGCGACGCCATCGTCGAAGGCGCCTGCCAGCGCGTGCGTCCCATCACCATGACCGAGACCACGGTATTCCTGGGTCTGCTGCCGGTGATGTTTTCCACCGGCACCGGTGCCGAGGTCATGCAGCGCATCGCCGCACCCATGGTTGGTGGCGTGTTCACCGTCTGGCTGGTCGCCCTGCTGGTCATGCCCGCCCTCTATTACCTGTGGCACCGGCGCAGTCTTCCGCGTGCAAACGAGAAGGATGCCTCCGATGAACACGAATAGCGCCATGCCAACGCTCGAATCGACGATCACCTGTCCCGAATGCGGGCACAGGAGGACCGAGACCATGCCGACGGATGCCTGTTGGTACTTCTACCACTGCCACGGCTGCAGTGCGGTCCTTCGCCCCAGGCACGGACACTGCTGCGTCTTCTGCTCATTTGGCGATGTGCCCTGCCCACCGGTGCAGGATGACCGTACCTGCTGCATGCAAAGCGACTCAGATACTTCCAATGGAGACAACTCATGAATTTCATCAAACACCTGGTCATCACTTTGCTGATCCTCTTTCTCATCGCCTGTCTGGCCTACTGGGCCATCGCCCTGT
>SL_3KL_010_SEDDRAFT_10001798_pt1 | contig 19596 bp, 15 predicted proteins | sample SodLakKL_010_SED_2_FD_10381 | JGI IMG/M metagenome (IMG submission 10381) | reverse complement strand
ACTGCTCCGGCAATAAAAATACTGCCTTCGAGTGCATACTCCGTTTTTCCGTCCACTTGCCATGCAATTGTTGTGAGTAGATTGTTGTCTGATTTGATGGGAGTTTCGCCGGTGTTCATCACCATAAAGCAGCCGGTTCCGTATGTGTTTTTTACCATGCCCGATTCAATGCATCGCTGGCCAAAAAGTGCTGCCTGCTGATCACCTGCAATGCCGGCAATCGGCACTTTGGATGCAAAAATTGTTGTTTTGGTACGTCCGTACACCTCGCTCGAAGATTTTACCTCTGGAAGTAAGCTTTCCGGAATATCAAAAAGCTCAAGTAGTTCTTTATCCCAATCCAAATCGTGAATGTTGAAAATCATGGTTCTGGACGCATTGGTCACATCAGTCACATGCTTTTCGCCACGGGTAAAATTCCATATAAGCCAGGTATCCATCGTGCCAAAGGCCAGCTCGCCGTTTTCAGCGCGTTCTCGAACACCTTCCACATTATCCAATATCCATTTAATTTTCGTGCCCGAAAAATAGGAATCGAGAATCAGCCCGGTTTTTTCCTGTACTTTTTCGATCAGGCCTGTTTGTTTTTTTAATTCGTCGCAGTAGTCAGAAGTACGCCTGTCCTGCCAGACAATGGCATTGTATACAGGCTTTCCGGTTTTCCTGTCCCAAATTAAAGTTGTTTCTCTTTGGTTGGTTATCCCTATGGCTTCGATGTTGTTGCCATTAAGGCCTGCGCTTGTGATGGCTTCTGCCGCAACTCCGGCCTGTGTTGACCATATCTCATTGCCATCGTGTTCAACCCATCCGGCTTTGGGATATATTTGTTTAAACTCTTTTTGAGCTGTTCCAACGATTTCACCACTGTGATTAAATACAATGGCTCGTGAACTGGTTGTTCCCTGGTCGAGAGCTAAAATAAATTTTTCAGGCATGTTAGTTGAATTGTGTTCTTGTTTGGTTGTCTATACAACCTGATATTTTAAATATGCGCAAACGCTTCCATTTTATCAACAAAAAAATAAAATTCAGCGATCATTTTTTCAGGTTTTGTGTTGAGTAAAATTGTTCAGAATAGGTGCGTGGTTTGAAAATGATTCATCAAAACCACTCTTCATCGGCCAGGTTAAGTGGAAGTGTATCAGGTTTTGAGCCGGTTTTATATGGATCTGTTTTTGTTGAAAAATTAATTCTGTCACTCCTGTAAACATCTTCAGAAAACTGAAAAATCAAACCGTTGGTGGTTTTTATCAACCTTTTTATGAGCAGAAGCGGTGTACGGAGATCAACTCCCAAAAGCTGATGCTCATCATTTCCGGCACTGACGGCTTCAATTTTTTGCAGGGCTTCTCCAAGTCTGGTATCCGTGTGTTCATGCAGAAGTTTATAAATGGAATTGTTCTCAAGATCCATATCATAAATCGGTTCAAACAGGTTGAAGTTAAAATGAGAGCGCTCAATGATGAGGGGCTGGTTATTGCCAAGCCTGAGCCGTTCAACACGTGCTACTTTTTGGTCGTCCATTAGTTTCATCAAGTGGCGAATGTTGGCATTGGGCAGCATAATCTCTTTGGCTATAATTTTGGCAGATGGTTTTAAATCATGCCGGTGCATCAACTCGGTAAATCCAATGAGTTGATCGGGATCCTGATGGATTTTTTTGTACGTTACAAACGTTCCTTTACCCTGTTCACGAACAAGATATCCCTGCTGAAAGAGAAGTTTAATGGCTTCCCGAACCGTGCCACGGCTAACGCTATATTTTTTTACCAGTTCAGTATCACTTGGAAACCGGTTATTCTCCTGATATTTTCCTGACCTGATTTCATTAAGCAGCTCTTCGTAAATTTTATAGTATTTCGGAACAGGTTGATTCAAAATATTACTAATATTGTGCTGTTTTATTTCACAATCTATATATAAAACAATTAGAAGTGAAATCGAAACAAAAAAGGGATCCGGCTTTNATTTAACCGGACCCCTGATTATTTAACATCAGAATGGATTGGTTCAAAAGTGATACCTCACAAATCCCTCAATCGCTTCATATTCCGCGAGGCCGAGATTGTCGTACATCTCTGCTGTGCCACGGTTACGGTCTTCAGAACGCTGCCAAAATTCACGGGCATCAGAGCCGGGAAAGAGCGGGCGGTCTTTTTGGGATTGGTGTTTAAAAATGGCCCGTCGCTTCCGAATCAATTCCTGCGGACTTAACGGAACCGCCATTTCTATTTCGTTGATGTCCCATTCCTGCCAGGCGCCTCGGTAGAGCCACACCCAGCAATCTTTTGCCCAGTCATCATTTTTTACAACATCGAGTGCTGCAAAAACGGCTTTCAGGCAAACACGGTGCGTTCCGTGCGGATCGGAAAGATCACCGGCTGCGTACACCTGGTGCGGTTTCACTTTTCTAAGCAGATCTACTGTAATCTGAATGTCTTCATCAGAGAGCGGTTTTTTCTTTACCCTGCCGGTTTCATAAAACGGCATATCCATAAAATGCATGTTTTCGTCAGGAACTCCACAATATCTACCGCCTGCCTTGGCTTCACCGCGCCTGATAAGCCCTTTTATCAATTTAACCTCGGGAGAATCCACCTGCCCGGGTTTTTTATTTTTGAGCGATTCATTCACCTTCCGGAACAGTTTTTCCGCTTTCTGCTCCTTCATTCCAAAAGCCTCGGAGTAATCGAGAACAAAGTCGGCAAAACGGATCACATCATCATCAAAAACGGCAATATTGCCCGAAGTTTGATAGGCGATGTGAACTTCATGCCCGTGGTCCACAAGCCGGATCAGTGTGCCGCCCATTGAGATTACGTCATCATCGGGGTGAGGGCTGAAAATAAGTGCTCTTTTCGGGAAAGGTGATTTACGTTCGGGCCGGTTTGAATCATCAGCGTTGGGTTTACCTCCCGGCCATCCGGTAATGGTGTGCTGCAGTTCATTAAAAACTTTTATGTTGATGTTATAGGCAGGCCCCTTGGTAGTAATCAAATCGGCCATTCCGTGCTCATTGTAATTTTCATCCGTAAGCTTTAGGATAGGTTTATCAACTTTTTGGCACAGCCAGACAGTTGCTTTTCGGATTAATTTATCATCCCAATCGCAGGGGCCAAGCAGCCAGGGGGTATTAAATCTCAACAACTTTTCTGATGCTGCTTCATCAAGTACAACCGTAGTATGTTTATGTTCTTGAAGATAAGTGGCGGGAATACTTTCCCGGATTTCTCCTTCAACGGTTTCCTGGATAATCCCTGCTTTTCCTTCACCCCAAGCCATCAGAATTATCTGCTTTGCGCTCATAATCGTGCCAACACCCATGGTGATGGCCCTTCGTGGCACATACTCTTCCCCGAAGAAGTCACTGGCTGCGTCTTTTCGTGTGATTTTATCAAGGGTGATCAATCTTGTCGGTGAATCGGGCCTGGAGCCCGGTTCGTTAAAACCGATGTGCCCTGTACGCCCGATGCCAAGAAGCTGAATGTCGATTCCACCGGCATCTTTTATTTTCTGTTCGTATTCGTCGCAGTAGTCGTAAACATCTTCTTCAGGAATTGAACCGTCAGGTATGTGAATCTGATCTTTTGGAATATCAATGAAGTTGAACAGATGCTCGTTCATAAACCGCACATAGCTTTGAAGAGAATCAGGTTTGATTGGATAATATTCATCAAGATTGAATGTGATTACGTTTTTAAAGCTGAGCCCTTCTTCATTGTGAAGGCGGATAAGTTCGTCGTAAATATCAACAGGGGTAGAGCCGGTGGCAAGTCCTAAAACTGCATTTTCATTTTTTTCCTGTTTTTCCTGAATCAGATCTGCAATTTCCCTGGCTATGGCAGCTGATGCAGCAGAACTGTCTTCATAAATAATGGTTGGGATTTTCTCGTAGTACGTTTTTTGCTTGTCTATTGATTTTATCTTGTCTTTCAGGGTGTCCATAGAAGTTATTTTTTCTGAAGCATTGGTAGTTATTTTCAAATTAATCCATTTTAAATATACTGATTTGTGCAGATAGTGATGTTTGGAATCGGTTCCAAACATCAAATCTTTAGTATATCAGTTTTCTTTTAATCGATAAATCAGGATTTTACTAATAATATAAAATCAACTGACCAATTTGTTGTAAAACAAAAAAGAAACAGATGGTATTTTTTTTGAGAACAGAACCTGTAACAATTTTTCAACTTTGAAATGGAGTTAGTTGCAGGTATCGATTTAGGGGGAACAGAAACAAAATTCGGATTGGTTAACCGTGTGGGAGAATTGATTGCTTACCGTACAATTCCCACAAACCGAGAACTTAGCCATGAAGAATTTATCAGGCATTTATCCGCTCAAATAAAAAGTTTACTTGATTCATTGGATAGAGATTTTTCGCTGGCAGGAGTTAGCGTATGTGCTCCCACGGGAAGTGAGTCGTGCGGCACAATTGATGATGCCACCAACTTAAACTGGCCGAGAAGAGTACCGGTACGACGGATGTTTCAGTCTATTTTTGAAGTGCCGGTTACAGTATCGAACGATGCTAACGCTGCTGCAATGGGTGAGATGTTGTACGGTGCAGCTCAAGGTTGCCAAAATTTTATTTGCATAACGCTTGGTACCGGGCTTGGCAGTGGAATTATACTTAATGGAAAATTAATCACAGGAACCAACGGGCATGCCGGAGAACTTGGCCATGTAACGGCCATTGAAGACGGGAGGTTGTGCAATTGCGGAAGAAAGGGCTGCCTGGAAACGTATGTTTCAGCTCGTGGTCTAATACAAACAGTTCTCGAGTCAGATCAATCACTTCTGCAAAAATCGATATTAGACCCAGCCCGGAACGGGGGATTGAATGCAAAATTAGTTACAGATGCTGCACAAAAAGGCGATAAACTGGCGTTGAAGGCATTTGATTTTACCGGGAAAATTCTTGGAAAAAAACTGGCCGATACCGTAGCCATTCTAAATCCGGAGCTGATTATTTTAACCGGCGGGCTTTCCAAAGCCGGCCATTTTCTTTTAAATCCCACCAAAAAATACATGGAAGAGCATCTGCTCGATATTTACAAAGGCAGCGTAGAATTAACATTATCGCAGCTTGCCGGCCATAAAACCACGATTTTGGGTGTGGCTGCTTTCATGTGGCTTAAACTGGATAAAAAGCTAAAGAACCTCGTCTGAAGAAATTGTGCTTTACATATTCTAAAAAGGTATTTTTAAAAAAAATAATCCTTAATCCCGCTGTTATGATGACCCATAAATTTTCTATTGTTTTCTTTTTGTCTTTGCTCTTTTTTGTTTTTCAAAGTTGTGGCCCGGCAGATACAGACACTGAGCATTTAATGCACGACTTTTCAATTCAAACCTCTCCGATAGAAATTACGTGGGAGCTGAATTCAAACTTCGAAGAAGACAACCAGTTCAGTGCAACATTAACCCTGCACAACACTTCTGATGAAGCTTTTCCCGCAGAAGGCTGGGCTCTATACCTGAACTCGATCAGGCCGCTTGTAGCAGAGAGCTTTTTACCGGAATTGACGGCAACACTCATCAACGGCGATTTTTTCAAACTTGAACCGACCGATGAATTCCAACCCATTGAACCCGGCGGGGAAAGGGTGATTGACTATAAAGCGCGGTTTTTCTCGATCAAAAAAACAGATGCTCCACAGGGCTTCTATTTTGTGTTTGATGATGGAACCACTATCAAAAACGTTGATAAGGTAGAGATTTTACCTTTCACAAGAGAGGAGCAGGTCAACCGTTCGCCGGGTGATCTCATTGAAGTTCCAACTTCCGAATCCATCTTTCAAGCCAATACTGCCCTTTCACTTCTCGATTTGGGACAGATAAGTAAAATCACACCGACACCCCGTTCTGTTCAACCCGGTGATGAAACGTTTACTCTGACGGATGGGATAGAGATCCATTATCACGAATATTTTTCAAACGAAGCAAATTATCTTGCCGATATGTTATCAGCCGGTTATAATATTCAGGCAAGAACACACCTGCTGATGCAGGAGAGAGAAGAATCAGGAATTTTGCTGAATCTGGATGTTGACACTCTTGAGAACGATGAATCATATATTCTCGATGTTTCGCCCGGTTTGATAGAGATAAAGGCCAACGACAGCCGGGGAATTTTTTACGGAGTTCAGAGCCTGCGGGCACTCATTGATAATCGAACTGCAGATAATCCGGTAATCGAAACCGTTCGGATTGAAGATGAACCGGCTTTTCCTTACAGAGGCATGCATCTGGACGTTTCGAGAAACTTTCAGTCTGTCGATGATGTAAAACGCCTGCTGGATGTGATGGCCATGTACAAATTGAACCGGTTTCATTTTCATTTAACGGATGATGAAGGATGGAGGCTGGCCATTGATCCGCTTCCTGAACTGGTTGAAGTTGGCGGTCGCCGCGGCCATACGGAAGATGAATCAGAATATTTGATCCCTTCATACGGCTCGGGGCCCGATCCTACACCGGGAAGATCGTTTGGCAGTGGATGGTACACACGCGCACAGTATATTGATATATTGCAATTTGCTGCTGAGAGGCATATAGAGGTTATCCCCGAAATTGATGTACCCGGCCATGCAAGGGCTGCCATTATTGCGATGAAAGTGAGAGCCGAACGACTGCATGAAGCCGGCGATCCTGAAGCTGCCGAATTTTACCGGCTGGATGAAGAAGCAGATCAGTCGGAGTACCGGTCTATCCAGAATTTTGATGACAATGTGATCAACGTTTGCCAGGAGTCCACCTATCGGTTTATGGAAGTTGTGATCGATGAAATCGTTGACATGCACAGAGCAGCAGGTGCTCCGTTAAGCACAATTCATGTTGGCGGTGATGAGGTGCCTCACGGAGTTTGGGAAGAATCACCGGCTTGCCGGCAGTTGATGGACGAAGAGGGCATTGAAAATGTGCGAGATCTACAGATCTACTTTTTCGATCGCCTTCAAACCAAACTGGAAAACAGAAACCTGCTGATGGCCGGATGGGAAGAGGTGGCTTTCAGGGAATTGGAAGACGGTACAAAAACTCCGCATCCTGAGTTTGTCGGCTCAACCATTCCTCACGTATGGTCGAACATATGGGGAGCAGATACCGAAGATTATGCCTACAAATTAGCCAACATGGGCTACAAAGTGGTGATGTCTCACGCATCCAATTTCTATTTTGATATGGCCTACAATAAACATTGGGAAGAACCGGGTTTTTATTGGGCGTCTATGTTTAACACGAAGGAGCCTTACTCGTTCATCCCGTTTAACCTGTACCGGAATGCTGTGCAGGATAATTATGGAAATCCAATTCCTGAAAATCAATTTGATGATGCGGTACAGTTACGGGCTGATGCAAGAGAAAACATTCTTGGCCTTCAGGGACAGCTTTGGACGGAAACCGTAAACCGTGAAGGCAGAATGGATTATATGATTTACCCGCGGTTGTTAGCCCTGGCTGAACGTGCCTGGGTTGGTGATAGCGAATGGAGTGAAATTGCCGGCAGAGATGCGATGTTTAATGCCCGCGATGAAGCCTGGAACGAATTTGCCAACCGGCTGGGGCGATTTGAATTGAAACGGCTGGATACCTATTATCCCGACATGCAGTACCGAATTCCACCACCGGGTGCCGTTGTTGAAAATGGCCGGCTGATTGCAAATACCGACTTTCCCGGCCTTGAAATCCGTTACGAGTTGGGCGGAAGTTCACCATCGGAAGGCTCTCCGGTTTATGAAGGGGCTGTTGATCTGAACGGTACAGAAACCGTTAAACTGGCAACATTCAACAGTGTTGGACGGTCAAGCAGGGTTATTGCCATTGAGGTTTTACACTAAACAATCTGCCTGAATAGTTTTATGATAATTACTGAGTGGTTTTAAATTTTACCTGGGATTGATTTCCATTAAAGTGGAAATCAGGTAAAATTAAACAATCCGATTAAACGTTCGGTTAGGTAAGGTTCTGTTTTGTTTTCAGGATTAGAGTCCGTGCTATGGAAAAGTTAAATATAGACAAAGTTGCCCAGCTCGCCCACGTCTCAAGGTCGGTGGTATCCCGTGTGCTCAATAATCATCCAAATGTAAGTGAAGAGGCACGCGAACGAGTCATGAAAGTGGTGGTTGAGCATAACTACAAACCTAATACCATTGCCAGAAATCTTGCCACGCAAAGTTCAAAACAGATCGGAGTGTTAACCAGCCGGATTGGCGAGGAGAGTTTGGGTAACGGCTATTGGAGCCTGCTCTATCTCGGTATTTTTGAAGAGTGTATCCGCCGTGGTTATTATGTACACCTTTCATTCTATTCAGCTTCAATGAAAAAAGAGCTTTATGATCTTATTTTAAACGAACACAACCTGGATGGAGTGATTTGTTTAAACGAAGAGGTTACAGAATTTACTGCAAAAACATTTTCAGAAATCGACATGCCCATTGTGGTGGTCGGCCACAATCCGGCATATCCGGAAATCAGTTCGGTGGATATTGATAATCATAAGGGAGCCTACAAAGGCGTGAAACATCTGGTTGATCACGGCCACATAAAAATTGGGGGAATTTTTGGGGATCAAAACGTGGAAGAGACAAAACACCGGATTAAAGGTTATGAAGATGCTCAGTCAGATCACGGAATCGATGTAGATAAAGGATTGATTTCAGTTAGCAGTTATTCACAAAAAGATGGTTACCAAACCATGAACAAATGGCTGGGTTTACACCCGGAATTGACTGCCGTTTTCTGTGCCAGCGATACCCTCGCTATGGGAGCCATGCTTGCATTGCATGAGCGAAATATTAAAATACCGGAAGAATTTTCTGTTGTAGGTTTCGACGGACTTCCCATCTCCAGGTACATGATTCCGCCGCTCACAACAGTGGCACAGCCAACCTATGGCAAAGGAGAAAAGGCAGCCAAAATGCTAATTGACAGGATTAATAAAAAAGAGACAGAAATTGTTCATCAAAACCTGGAGCCGGAATTAATTATTCGTAAAAGTTGCGCACCGGCCCCGGTAAAAGCCCGGTTTTGATTTTACTCAGCTACTTTTTTAAGACATAATTTTACTGAGGTACTCTCTTGAAAATGATGAGAGTATCAGCCTTCCGCTGATTTCGGCACGCTGTTCAAGAGTTGATCCCCAGTGGCCGGTACCCTGCCAGTATATTTCCTTCAGGTTTTTCATTGCTTCCGGATTGGTTGAGGCAAGATTTTTGGAGAGTTCGTTAACTTTTGTATCAAGTTCAGCAGTAGATTCAGCAAGATGGTTGTAAAGGCCGTGTTCCAGTGCCCATTGAGAGTCGTACCAGGTTGTCGCATCAATTCCAAGAGTGCAAAATGCTGATGTTCCTACCTTTCTGCCAACGGCAGGGCCTACCACAAACGGGCCGATACCAAGTGTTAACTCACTCAGTTTTATGTCGGCACCTTTTTGTGCGATACAGAAATCCGATGCGGCGATAACACCAATTCCGCCGCCAACGGTTTTACCCTGAACCCTTGAGATAATGAATTTGGGGCAGGTACGCATGGCATTAATCACATGGGCAAAACCCATGAAAAACTGTTTACCCTCCTCAAAATTCGTGATGGATGACAATTCATCAAACGATGCGCCGGCACAAAAGGCACCCTCGCCGGCACTTCGCAAAATAATGACGTGATTTTTTTCGTCTTCTCCGGCTTCTTTGATGGTTTCGGCAAGTTTTCGGAGAAGAACACCGGGCAGTGAATTTCCTTTGGGATGGTAAAATTCGATAGTTCCAACTTTATTTTTGTTCGTATAAGTTACAGTTCCGTTCTCGTTTGTTGTCATATTAAATCCCTTTTTTGATGGTAGATTTATCGAGTTCAGTTTTGTTGAAATCTTTTAGCTGCAGATACTCATTTCACTGTATAACTGTAATGTAACTCATTAATAATTAAGAGTTCAATGAGAAAGTAATTTTTTTAAATCTTCTAAGGTATGTACCGGTAAACGGCATTCGAAATTTTCACAGACATACACCGAAAACTTGTCCTGAATCGGATAATTTTTGGTGAAGGGTGCAACCTCCTCAAGCGGTCGGCTCCATTCATCCGTTTTTGTAAGGATAACGGATCCTGCAGGAAGCATTTTACGGCAAAGTTTTACAGCCTCGTGAACTTGTTCATCCATTTTCTTTGATGTAATGACCACTTCTGCCGTTTCGGCTTGAAAAAGTTCAAAAGCATGAATTGCATGTGTGTATCCCACAGGCGCATGATTTATTTGATTACTAAACGCCTTGAAAATGGATATAGAGAGATTTCGATAATGAGGAATAGCTGAAAGTTTAAACAGCAGAAATCCATTGTGGGCAGCAACCGAATTGGATGATGGTATCGCCCCATCATATATTTCTTTTTGACGGCCGAGAAGCGTTTCGGCATTTTGGCCAGTAAAGTAAAACCCTCCGTGTTCATCATCCCAAAATTCCTCTTCGAACTGTTTTTGAAGGCCAATCGCTTTTTTGAGATACTGCGGGTTGAATGTTGCACTGTAAAGTTCAATCAATCCGTGAATGACAAATGCGTAATCATCGGCCATGCCGTTGATAGCTGCTTCTCCGTCTTTGTATCGGTGAAGAATTTTGTCGTTAATCAGGCACTTCTCTTCAATGAACTTCCAGGTATTTTCAGCTTTTTTAATGAATGCTGAATTATTGAACACAATCCCTGCCCGTGCCAGTGCGGTTATCATCAGGCCGTTCCAGTCTGTGAGGATTTTATCATCCANCAGCGGGCGGATGCGTTTTTCNCTNTCNTCTTTCAATTTTTGGAGAATTCCTTTGATTTTCGATTCCAGTTCATCCGGCTGTAATTCTTTATTTTCTGCCTCCTCCGGGATTGGATTTTTCAGATGCGGAATATTTTTTCCTGTTTTTTGATGTGTTGCTTCGTCTTTGAAATTTCCTTCTTCTTCAAAATTGTAGAGTCCTAAAAACAGATTTGCGTCATCCTCACTCAAAATATTTCTGATCTCACCGGATTCCCACAAATAAAATTTACCCTCCTCACCTTCGCTGTCGGCATCTTCGGCGGAGTAGAAAGCTCCTTTGGGCGAGGCCAGGCAGTCATCTACATAATCAACAATTTCCCGGGCGGTTTGTTTGAACAGCGGTTCATTTGTTTCTGCCCAGCCCTCAGTATAAGCGAGCAGCAACATCGCCTGATCGTACAGCATTTTCTCAAAATGGGGCAGCAGCCACTTATGGTCGGTTGAGTAGCGGTGAAAACCAAAACCAACATGATCCCACAAACCGCCGAGACGCATTTTTTTCAGCGTGAGGGTTACCATCTCAAGATCTTTTTCGTTCGCGTTTTTTTGGAAATGGCGGATCAAAAAAAGCAGATTGTGAGGTGAAGGAAATTTTGGGGCCGAGCCAAATCCGCCTTCCGATGCATCAAACCGCCCGAGCAATGAACTCCGTACTTTTCCGGCAATATCTTCCGGCAAATCACCGGAACTCTTACCCAGATCCAGAGTTTTGGCAAAACCGTCTTTGATGCGTTCAACCGATTGCATCACATTTTTCCTGTCGTTTTCCCAGGCGTTTTTGATTGCAGCGGGCAAGTCCATCATTCCCGGCCGGTTGGGCATGGATTGCCTGGGCAGGTACGTGGCTGCATAAAACGGCTCTTTATCAGGCGTCATCACAATGGTAAGCGGCCAGCCGCCCTGCCCGGTCAGCATCTGGCAGATGGTCATGTACGTATTGTCAATATCCGGCCGCTCTTCCCGGTCCACCTTGATGTTGACGAACGCGTCGTTCATCCTACGAGCCACTTCTTCGTCTTCAAAACTTTCATGTTCCATCACATGGCACCAGTGGCATGTGGCATAACCGATGGACAGAAAAACCGGTTTGTCCTCTTTTTTAGCTTTTTCAAAGGCTTCCTCACCCCAGGGATACCAATCCACGGGATTGTTTGCATGCTGCAGGAGATAAGGGCTTTTTTCGTTTTTCAGGCGATTCATGAGTGATTTTAATTTTGTGAATTACAATTAATCCGGTTCGATTATCTCAAACTCCTCAACAAAAACCAGTTCACAAGCACCTCTTCCCGTGTCAGTGCGGGTAAGCGAGCTCACCCAACTCCAGCCGTCCGGTGCTTCTGCTTTTACCAGTTTGCCTTTAAATGAAACAAGATTTCCCCTGCGAACATTTTTCATGATACGTTCTATGCTTCTGTTGGCCGGAATCATGTGCATGTTGGCGCTGTTGGTTTCGATTTCCCGGCGCGGAATGGGAAATTGCTGCACCCGCCAATAATAAAATCGGTTACTCTGCCGGATGTTGATTTGAGAATAGATGGCCTCGTTCGACATAGGTCCCCAGCCAAGGGCCAAATCCACCGGTGACAAATCGGATTCACGGTCCCAGCTGTAATTTCTTCGTGAAAGAACTCTTGCTTGTATCTCGAAATCTGCGAGGGGAGTGATGAAATAATCGTTGTGCATAAACATCGAGGCATTATTGATGTTTACCTGATTGGGCTCTTCTGGTGCAAGTACTCCGTGCCCATAATTTACCTCTCCCTTCAGTGGCCATCCTTTCATCAGTACCACTACGATGATCAGGAGAAACGCTGCGACACTGAGGGTTTTTACATTCATCTGATTCTGTTTAAAATGACGTGGATGAGTTTAATAAATGAGTTTTATTTCATTTTGGCAAGAAACCAGATAGAGCAGTGAAACGAGACTTATGGCTACACCAACCATTCAGTAATCACCCCCAGCCGGGCAGCAGTACTTTGTTTGGAATCATCTCATCTTNCCATTCTTCACGAACAGGTACTCCGTTTTTNCTGATCTCGTTCAACAATCGTAAACCGTCGTCAAATTCTATATCTCTTACCCGGAAAGACTTTCCCTGATCACCGGAAGCCACATAAACCTGGATGGAGCAGAGGTTCCGCATTCGCTGAAACGGGCTTTGAATGAGTGTTGCATCCTGTACACGTTTCTTTTTGATGTATGCTGTTGATTTGGACAGCCTTCGGCTTCGTAGCAGTAAGATGTCATCACCGGAAGCAGCTGCCGCATCTTTGTATTTGAGCCATCCCCAGAAAATGGAAAGCACAGGCAGAACCCAGATCCAGATGTTAAGGGCGAGGAGCCAGTAAAGCGCAGCCGTCATTGCCGTAATAAAAAATGCTGACCTGAAAATATAACGCCGAAGTGACCGCGGAGGTGGCTTGATTCCTTCATGTTCTTTTTTGTAATCGGGCAGTATATCATTTAACAGTGAGAGTATATTGCTTTGCTTGATGAGGGGAAATAGTACAATGGAGCCGGTGCCTTTGTCATCACCATAACCGGCGCTTTCAAGATGGATGGACGCATAACCGAGCGGCTGCCGGATCAACCCTTCCGTAACGTGAATGGCCTGGATTCGGTTGTAAGGCACGGTAATTCGTTTTTTCTCGAAAATTCCCCGCGATACAACAATTTCTTTTTCTTTCACTTCAAGAATAAAATTACCGTAGGTAAAAAGTGTGCTGAAGAATGAGATCAGCCAGGCAAAAACCACAAAGATCAGAATAATGGTGATGATCAGAACCGTATCCGTTTGGGATGGCAGCAATCCAAACAGATACTCAAACATCTCCGATTCACTGATCAGGGGCTCAATCTGGGAAAAAATCGTAGCAAGAATAGACAGTGCAATACCAAAACTGCCCGAAGTGGAGGCAGCTATCAGAAGTTCTTTGTGAGGAAGTTTGATCCGGTTCAGTACAGGTTCCTTTTCATCATCAAGCCGCAGTTCTAAATCATCTGATGCATCAGATGAATCCTTTAAAGACCGAAGTATGCGGTTAATCTCAATGGCTTTTTCGCGGGTAATTGCGTCGATGGCGGCCTGTCTTGAACTGGAGCCGGCGGTTTGAATATCAAGCCGAACCAGCCCGAACATTCGCTGAATGATACCTGACGTGATGTCGATTACCTGGATTCTGTCTTTTGTGAGGTATAAATTTTTCCGTACAAAAATTCCGCTTTTTATGTGAAGTGTATCGTCTTCAAGTTTGTAGAGAAAACGCCACCAATTGGCAGCTCCCAGAATCAGTAAAAACCCAAAGCCACCTGCAATCCACCAGAGAAAGGGGAAATTTTCGCTCTGAGCACCCACAAATAGAAAAATGAGGATGGTGATCAGGTTGCCGCGGATGAGCCCAAACGCTCGGCTGACGGCAGCTACGGGATGTTGGCGCTGAAATTCAGACATCTTCTTCGGCAAGGCGTGCGTAGGTTGAAATTTGTCGGCGAACCCGGTCGGCCAAAACGGTGTCGAGCCCGGGGATTTCGTGAGTTGTAGCCGCGGTGGAAATGGTGACTGTGGAGAGTTTGTACCATCGAAGCAGCGGGCCCTGGCGGGTGTCTACATGCTGTACACGACTGAGGGGAATCAGGGTTCTTGTTTTTATGAGGATGCCGCGTTTTAAATCAATTTCTTTTTGATCGATCGCATATCTCCAGTTTTTCCAGGATAAATAGGGAGTTAAAAAAATTGAAAGAAGCCAAAAAATAAAGATCAGGGAAGCTGTGATGATTACCATCCATAAGTGAAATCCATCAAGCCCGAAAACGGCGGCATATCCGGCCGGAATGGCAAAAAAGAAAAGATTGCCTATGAAATTTCCCCACTGCCAAACACGAATGGCTCTTGGGGTGAGTTTGTGGAATAATGGCTTTTTCATGAAAAATCGAATCGTAGATACAAGGTACGTTATGAAACAAACAGACGAAACACCGAGTTATTTGATGGATGTTTCGGCTTATTTAAAGAATGGGGTTTTGTTCAGGCAAATTTGAATATTTAAACCAAAAAAAAAGCCACGAAAATCGTGGCTTCTTAAAAGGATTCAGGCCGGAATTATCCGTTATTCTTCATATCCTGAATTTCGAGACGAATATCCTGAGACAGTTTCTTCAAGTCCTGAAGCTGCTTTCTTGCACGTGTACCGGCAGCTTTGTTTCCTTTGTCGTAAAACTTAACAAGATCTTCCTCAAGGCCTGCCATTAGTTCTTTGATTTCATCTATTCTACTCATTTATAAATCTCCATTTAGTTAGTATTGTTCCTGATGATAAATTTTATCACCGATGGTCTTTGTTGAATCCAATCAGATCCCTTATTCATAAGGGCTAAGTTAACAATCTGTATGATAAATACAGCAGAAAAATGCCTTAATTTGAAAAATTTCTGATTCTTTTCTGAAGAATGAATCGATAGAAATATTTTTCGGATATTTTTGTATGTAAGTAATTAAATATCAGTTACAAGCAAGCATTTTCCAGTTATTTATATTAAAATATCCATTTATCTAAATATGTGTACTTAACAGATTTAAAAGGCCAAATTGACACTTAATGTCTAATAAATCTGAGAGTTCTGTTCTTGAAAATCGTCTGCGGCCTTCTCTCCCCGCTTTTCGTTTACAAAAAGACAGATGATAATTGCCAGTAAAAACAGGAATGCACAGAACAGAACAGATTGGTGCAGACCAAATTCCGCCTGCAGCAACCCGATTCCGATGATACCGAATACGCCGGCAATTTTGTTAGACAATCCCCAGAAGCCAAAGAATTCAGCAGATTTTTCCTCCGGGGTAAAAATTCCTACAAGTGCACGGCTGGCCGATTGGCTCGATCCCAGGCTCAGGCCTGCAATTACCCCGATGTAGAGAAACACATACTGCACTTCAAAATCGGTACTAAAGGTAGCATTTAGCCAATCCGTAATATCAATCACACCCCATATTCCCAAAACGCCCAAAAACCAGAGTGCAAGTGTGATGTTGTAGGTTAATTTGGCGCCGATCTTATCCTGAATAAACCCAAACGAAAAGGCACCGATTGCGGCCGTAATCTGCACAACCACAAACATGAGAACCCGAACGGTTTCATCCCACCTGACGACCTGATCTCCATAAATAAATGCAAAAGAAATAACAATGTAGATGCCTGCCATTGCAAAAAAAACTGAGATCAGAAAAACAAGCAGATCTTTAAATTTTCTTACCATTCTCAGAGTATCACCGAGCCGTTTAAAACCAATTGAGACAAATGTTTCTCCTTCCGGAAGCTCTTTTCGTGCACCCGGCTCTTTCACCCAAATAAATGTCGGGATGGCGGCAAGCATGAAGAAAAGCGCGGCATACGGGCCCACCCAACGGATCGTATCAAAATTTTCGAGTGTGGGTTCGCCCAGGTAGAGAATTACAAAACCGGCGGAAAAAAGACCGCCAATGTATCCAAGTGACCATCCGAAACCAGATATCTTACCAAGATCTTTTGGCGGGCCGAGGCTGGGCAAAAACGCAGCGATAAAATTTTCTCCGATAGCATAGGCAAAATTGGAGATGATGATCAGCAGTACGCCCAGTACCACAAGGCCGGGTTCAACAAAATAGAGCAGTGTGGTTGCTATGATAGTCAGTGCATAGCTGTAGAAGAGAAACCGTTTTTTTAATGCCGAATAATCCATGATGGCACCAAAAACCGGGCCGCTCAATACCACCAGAAAATAGCTTGTTGCAAGAGCCACACTCCACAACAGGTTTCCCATTCTGTAATCCTGCTCGGCATCGCCCACGATAACCGTGGTGAACAGCACAGGAAAAATTACCGTGATGATGAGCAGGGTGTAAGACTGGTTGGCAAAATCGAACATTCCCCATCCGAAAATTTCTTTTTTCGATGCCCTGGGGATATCGCTTCTGAATCGTTTCATGAAATCCGGGAATAAAATTTAAAAATCAGTGCAGATATAACCATTTTCTGTTTAGAAAAAAAGAAATGATCAGGCTTAAGTTATGCGGATGAATTGATCGTTACAAAAACTGTTTCAAGCAGGCAGAATTTGCTATCTTAATCAAAAATACTAATCAAAAAATATCCCCATGTATAACATTGTATTAATTCCGGGAGATGGAATCGGAACAGAAATTACTGAGGCAGTAACCTCCATTTTTGAGGCAGCGAAAATTGAGGTGAACTGGATAAGGTGCTTAGCCGGAGAGACCGCACAGAAAGAGCTTGGAAATCCAATACCGGACGAAACCATTGAAGCTATAAAAAAGCACAGAATTGTTTTAAAAGGCCCGCTGACGACACCTGTAGGGGCAGGATTCAGGTCGATTAATGTTACACTTCGCCAGCATTTTAATCTCTACAGTAATATTCGCCCGGCAAAGTCGCTGCCAAATATTGACAGCCCATACCGCGAAGTGGATATGGTAATGTTCCGGGAAAATACCCAGGGATTATACATAGGCAAAGAGCACTGGGTGGACGAAGCCGAGCAGCACGCCGAGAGTATAGCTGTGGTTACGCGCGGTGCAAGTGAAAAGATTATCACGGCGGCATTTGAGTATGCCCGGAAACATGGCCGCAAGAAAGTGAGCCTGATTCATAAAGCCAATATTTTGAAACTTACAACCGGCTTGTTTTTGAGGGTCGGCAAAGAAATTTCCGAAAATTATCCCGACATTGAATTCGAAGATTTAATTGTTGACAACATGGCTATGCAGATGGTGCTCAGGCCGCAGCAGTTTGATGTGATTGTAACGACAAACCTTTTTGGTGATATTTTATCTGATCTTGCATCCGGCCTTGTCGGAGGACTGGGAGTAACCGGCGCTGCAAACATCGGGGATGATGCTGCCATGTTTGAAGCTGTTCACGGGTCAGCGCCCGATATTGCCGGCCAGGGTAAAGCAAACCCAACGGCACTTCTTTTTTCCGGTTTGATGATGCTTGAATATCTGGAAGAGTATCGAAAAGTAGAACGTATTCGCTCGGCTGTTTACACCGTTTTGCAGGATCACAAGGAACAGTGTACAGCAGACATTGGAGGAAAGGGGACAACCAAATCTTATACAGAGGCTATTTGCAAACTACTTCGTGATTGAAAAAATCAATCAATATAATGTGTATAACCAAATTATAATTATCTGCAATAATTGTCCGTAAACTATTGATGTAGATTTAATTGATAGTTGTATATATTTTGTTTTAATTAAAACCTTAGAAGTACTTTTAATTATTCTAAAAAGCATTTTTTAGCTAATATATACCGTCTGTCTTTAATTACAATAGCTGGTAAATTAAAGAGGGATATTAAAATTAATTTTTATTAAACCTTTATTTATACAGCAAAATAACTTTTCTTTAAAAGGCTTTGGAAATTTCGATAAAAGGATAGAAGACTTCGCCTGACCATAGTTTAAAATGACGTGTAAATCAGCAAAACTACTGTGAAAGTGTTGTATATTCATGTTATTTTATTAAAAAATTCTAATTATCAGAAAGTGATGTGACGTGCCGATTCTGTAAACGATGAAACGTGATCATAAAATATTGGTTGTTGAAGATGAGCTTGTTTTACAGCTTATGCTGGAGCATATGCTGAAAAAAATGGGGTTTATCCATATTGAGAAAACAACGAAAGGTAAAACGGCTATTCAAAAAGGCATAAAGGGAGATTTTGATCTGATTCTGATGGATATAATGCTGAAGGATGAGGTGGACGGAATTGAAGCATACAGGCAAATCTGTGAGAAAAAGAAGGTTCCCGTTATCTACATTACTGGAAATACTGATCCGCGGAACAAGGAGAGAGCCCAGCAATACGGCTATTACGATTATATCGGAAAACCCATAACATTTTCCTATCTGAAAACGGCTATAAAAAAATTACTGAATGAACAAAATGGCATTTCAAGAAAAGATTGAGTTATAACGGTCATTCAAGCCACTTTTCAATCATATCAAGAATTGTTCCATCATCAAGAAAGGGCCTGACGTATCTTCCCGGACAGGTCGAATCGGCCCAGTCATCATGGCCGTAGATCATCTTTTGATAATCCATATTTTTGTATGGAGTGAGCCATCAGCTTTGCTGCAGATTCCAATTGCTGCGGGGTCGGTTCCTGCAGGTTATAGTTGCCGATCAGGCTGATTAACAAGTGTCCTCTGGGGTCGTACGAAGTGTTGGTTTCACCGGCATAGGCGGTGTTGCGCCCTTCATAAATATTTCCGTCCAGATCTATCAGGTAATGATAGGGCAGATCCCACCAATTTTGTTCACGGGCACCCCAATCATAAAGCCCGTTCAATGCGGCAATGGGATCATCCTCCGGCCGTAATGGTTCACGGCTGCCGGTGTGGTGTAGTGTTATTTTGTTGATTCTGTGCGGAACCCGCAGACGGTTCGATGCATTGCCGGTTTTAAGGAAGGCGGCACGGTCAACCGGAAGGGATGCCACAGTGGCAATCTCAAACTGCGCAAGCCTGTTTTCAAAATTGATATTCAACAACCCGATGTGATAACCGTACCAATTGAATGCCTCCCCCTGTTGGATCGATTTACTTTCCGAAACACCGTTGCGATACAATTTCACATAAACCGATTCAGTTTCAACGACTTCCTCTTCTTCATCAAACTGACCTTTGAGCAGATGGCCGGGGACGGTTGCAGTTCGCATCATCTGAGAAACAACCAGCGTTAAATCCTGAAAACGCAATGTGTCATTTCTTGTCAAGTTTCGGCGAATGGCATTGGCT
>SL_3KL_010_SEDDRAFT_10001797_pt1 | contig 19596 bp, 7 predicted proteins | sample SodLakKL_010_SED_2_FD_10381 | JGI IMG/M metagenome (IMG submission 10381) | reverse complement strand
GTGGCCGTTGTACCCGAGGGAAAGGTCTATGCGATGATGCAATCCCCACTTTGGAACCCGGATCGATCCATGAACGACCACAGCAGAATCGTCCGAATTCTGGAATTGGATCCGAAAACTGGAGATACTCAGTTCTATCTGTATGAAATGCGAGCAGCTGAGGGGGCGTTAAGACAAGCAGATTGGAAAATTGGCGATATGGTGGCTGTAAACCACCACCAGTTTTTGGTTATTGAACACGCGAGCAGAAACGAAAATCAGTATTTTGATATTTTTCTCATCGACATTCAGGATGCCACCCCTATAAAAGAAGAGGGTTATGATGGAAAAACTCCGGAAGAATTGCTGGATAAAGATGGTCTGACATCAGCCGGAATCGTTCCCGTCTCCAAACAGCATTTTATCAATTTACTCGAACTGGGTTACGACCGGAGTCACGACAAACCCGAGGGAATAACCATACTCGATTCCAGGACAATAGCGGTGGTTAACGACAACGATTACGGTATAGATGCAATAGCAGACAAGGATTCAGAAACCTGGAATATTATCAACAACGGTATACAGTCGTGCCTCTACATAATCACCCTGCCCGAGGACATGGAGTTGGACTTAGAAAGGTGAGCTCCAATACACAGATTTTTGGCGTCGACATAACACTCAACCCCGCAATATAAAAATACCCGGATTGGGTTGAGGCTTATTTTATAAACATGAGCTCCCGGTATTTCGCAAAAGGCCAGTACTCGTTATCGATCAGGTATTCCAGCCGGTCGGATAAAATTCGAATAGAATCCATTAGGGGTTTTACCTTTTGGCAATAGGACTGAGCCCTTTCATAACTGTCTTCAATACTATTGGATGAACGTCGGAGTTCGGTCATTCTTTGAACGGTCCCGGCAATTTCCTGAATACAGGTGTTCAGGCGTTTCAGTATATCCATTTGGGCGGTAAATTCATTGTCCTGCAGTCCGAGGTTTCTCAGGTTCTCAATGTTTTTGGCCACCGTATTTTGATATTTAATGGCTACAGGTAGAACCTGATTAAACATCATCTCTCCCAAAGTGCGTGATTCTATCTGAATGCTGATGCTGTAATTATCGAGCAGCACTTCCCTGTGAGCTTCTAACTCTCTTTTGGTCAGTACATTGGATTTAGAAAACAACTCAATGGTTTCATCGCTGGTATAAGCGAGAAGCGCTTTAGGGGTAGACTTGATATTGCTCAGCCCTCTTTTCTCCGCTTCGACTACCCATTCATCACTGTATCCATCTCCCTCGAATAAAATGGGTCGAGATTCCTTTATATACGCCTTTATGACACTCAAGATGGCAGATTCCTGCGCCATCCCCTCCTCCACTTTTTTATCGACCGACTCTTTAAACTCGGTGAGTTGCTGGGCGGCAATGGTATTCATCACCGTCATGGGAGCTGCACAATTTCTCAGAGACCCCACCATTCGGATTTCAAATTTATTTCCGGTAAAGGCAAAGGGTGAGGTCCTGTTCCTGTCCGTATTGTCTATTTCGAGATTGGGGATTTTTTTCAATAAATTCAATACCCGCTCAACCCCCTGTTCATCAGCCCGTATGTCGTTTTCTATGTCGTCAAGGACTTTCCTCAAGGTGCTTCCAATGAAGACCGACACAATGGCCGGAGGGGCTTCGTTGGCACCCAGCCTATGGTCATTGGAGGGGGAGGCAATACTGGCGCGCAGTATGTCTGCGTGTTTCCATACTGCGTAAATGGTGGAGACAAAGAATGTCAGAAACCGAAGGTTTTTGCCCGGGTTTTTGCCCGGAGAAAGCAAATTTATACCCGTATCTGTAGACATGGACCAGTTGTTGTGCTTGCCCGATCCATTGACCCCTTCAAACGGTTTTTCGTGGAGCAAGACGCGTAGTTTGTGGCGTTGAGCAACCCTGTCCATCACGTCCATTAACAATTGATTGTGATCCACTGCCACATTGACCTCTTCATACATCGGAGCCATCTCGTACTGTCCGGGGCCCACCTCATTGTGTCTGGTTCGAACCGGAATGCCCAGTTTATGACATTCTGCTTCCAAGTCACGCATAAAATTATACACCCTTTCCGGTATTGATCCAAAGTAGTGATCATCCAGTTGTTGTCCTTTGGGCGAGTATTTGCCGATCAGGGTTCTCCCACACATCATCAGGTCGGGTCGGGTATAAAAGGTGGCTTCATCTACCAAAAAGTATTCCTGCTCCCAGCCAAGCGTAGTGGTGATTTTGCCCACCGACACATCGAAGAGTTTGCAAACAGCCAGTGCCGATGACTCGAGAAAAGTCGCCGATTTTAATAGCGGCAATTTGTAGTCCATGGCATCGCCGCCATAGGTCACGAAAATGGTTGGAATACAGAGCGTTTTTCCCTGGCCAACCTCTAAAATAAATGCGGGGGAAGTGGGATCCCAGGCAGTGTATCCCCTGGCTTCAAAAGTAGACCTCAAACCACCACCCGGAAAACTGGATCCATCCGGTTCTTGTTGAGTCAGAGAGTTGACAGTGAGTTCTTCAATGGAATTGCCATGCTGATCCAAAGTAAAAAAACTATCGTGTTTTTCAGCGGTTTTTCCTGTCAGGGGCTGAAACCAATGCGCGTAATGGGTTGCCCCTTTGTCCATGGCCCATTTTTTCATGGCTTCTGCTACCTCTATTAAAAGTTCATCACTCAGTTCTTCACCCGAATGAATGACCAATTGGATTTCCCGGTATTTCTCGTCGGACAGGTATTTTTTTATGGTCTGTTCATTGAACACATTCTGCCCAAAAAAGTCCGAAATTTTTCGGGAGGGAACATCGAGGTTTTCAGCGGGGATTCGATTGAAAATGGTTTGAATGGAATGGAATCTGGATTCACTCATGCTTAGAGGCTTTTAAATATAATTTTATTCAGAAAATGGATTTGTCATCACACATTTGCAAAATTATATTTATTATTCATTCTCGCTAAGTGTTTTTTACATTTTTTTTTTCCTAAAACCATTGATGACGATAAAACAAAGCTGAACCTTAGGTATTTGGATAACATTTCACCACGGCAACATTAAAATTACCCGGCACTAACTTCCGGCTATTCGTGTTTTCAGGAAAGGGCCTGACAAAAAACCCAGGACAAATGCTCCCCAATTAAAATGTTGGAATAAAAAATACGAAATACCACCAAAAAGAGCCAATAAACCAAATATCACCAATAGGTTAATGAATATAGATTTTTTGGATAAAGGTCCATACTCCATCTCCATACCTATTATGATTCCAAGTGCAGCATGGCCAAACAGGTTGGTAAAATAAATCATTTCCGGTAACAAGAATTGAATCAGAGCCCATGGTATAGCCAAGATCAAAATCCGAATAAGCACTCGTTTCATGATTTTTATGCCTTTCATTTTTTCTATTTTATTTACATCTAATTATACATAGCAAACCCTTCATTAATCATATAGACTATTCAAACTTTTCCTGCACAAACTTAATCTTTTCCCTCAATATTCATTCCATGAATCATCCGGGATTTTGAATACCCCTCACAACAGAACTCAAGTGAATGGAGCTATATGAAGATAAAATGATCCGATACATCTACCCATTTCATCGCATTGCTCAACGAATCAGCGTCACACTTCCATTGCTCACATACCTTCCCCCATCAAAACAACTGACTTCGAGGTGATAGCCGTACACATCGGGTGGAAGATCCTCATTTTGAAATCGACCGTCCCAACCGCGAGCGGGATCATTGGATCGAAAAACTTCTTGTCCGAGGCGGTTGTATACAATCAATAACATCTGTTGTATCTGTTCTCCCCGGACGTAAAGTACATCATTCATCCCATCGCCGTTGGGAGAGAATGCATTGGGTAGGTAAACAAAGGGTTCATCGCAGGGTATATCCTCAACAAAAACGGTAACCTGCGCCTGAGTCGAACATCCATTTTCAGATATAAGAGAGACTGTGTAAGTTGTTGTCTCTTCGGGCTCAGCTACGGGTTGATGAGAAAAGGGATCGCTCAGTGATTCCGGGGGCGACCAAATCAAATCCACCGTATCCGGAACGAATTCTATAGATAAATAACTGGATTCCCCGGGGGTTATTTGCATTGGATTGGCAGCTATCCAGTGAACAGCCGGTGTATCCAGTACTTCTACATATACCCATTGGGTCCCCGTGCATGAATTATTGGACAACTCCGCTTGAAAAAGTGTGCTTTGTCCGGGAGCTGCTGCGGGATTGGGTGCGGTCAAGCCACTCAATAGGAAGTCGCCCGGTGACCAGACATAACTCCAATCCTCCTGATATCCGGGATTCAAATAAACCGTATCCCCCTGGCAAATAGTCAGGGTGTCGTTAGGCAGATATTCCAACAGGTCAAAACTAAAATCAATATCTACGGACTGAGTGCATCCAAAAGCGTTGGTCAGTATCAGTGAAATTTCCAATTCCTCCACCCCACTTAAAAACAATTCAAGAAATGTTCCGCCATGGGTAAAAACCGTATCGCCGCTTACGTTCCATATGAGATCAAAGTCGAGATCATTACTGTCGACCTGTGCCACAAGTTGCAAGAAAATACTGTCGTTGATGCACCACTCTTCTTCTACTTCTATTCCGAGATTAACATCCGGGGGAACAGACACCTCTAAAGTGTTGAAAAATCTTTTTTCACAGGAAGATAGAGGATGAAACAGAACCGTTTCAATTTCATATACACCACTTTCCAAAAACACCCATTCACCCTGCTCATGCAAAATTTGAACGGTATCCATCCCAGCGTGGATAATTTGGAATATTTCAATGTTGTCAGGCAATCCGTCGGGAAATTCGATCACTATACTATCGCCTTCACAAATACCCAAATCCGGTAAGTCCAATGTGGGCAACTCCACTACTTCAACTTCCAGAATGTAAGAGGCCGAACATAGTGAATCGCTTATGATCAATTCGTAAGTGATATCGGATTCGGGGAAAATGACAGGATCAAATACCGAAGCGGTGTCAACAAAATACAAATTTGTATTCCACTGGTAATCGAATTCAGGAAAAAACGGAACATCCGGCATTAGGCTGTCTCCCAAGCAGACTACCACCTGATCGTGCCCTCCTAACCCTTCGGGCAATCCGCTGAAAATGAGTGTGTCTGCTGATTTTATACACCCAAAATCATTCCTCAGAAAAACGCCAATATGAATGCTGTCACTGCCGGTATAAAAAAAGGTTACACGGGAGCTGTCCAAGTCGAGGCTCTCTCCATTCACCATCCACTCTAAAGAGTAAGATCCGGGTATCTCTTCGGAAACGAAGGCTTCAGCATAGATCTCAAGGCTGTCGGCACATCGGCCTTTTTCCACATGTAAATCCAGGTCGAAATCCCATTCCATCAAGTAGATATTCTGTATGAATGTATCCGGGCAACTGGGGAAGTCAAAGTTTCTGGCATTGAGAATCACTTGATATTCACCGTAATCCGGGAAGGTGACGCTCGGGTAGTCCGTCCTGACAAAGTGGACGGTTTCACCGTCTTGCAGGAACCGCCACCATGAACTGGTTGCAAACCCGACAAAGGGATTGTAATCGAAGTCTACGGTAAGGGTACCGCAAACCGTATCCGGTATGACTTGTTGAAAATCCGGATTGTAAGACCCGACCTGGACGGAAATTTCCCCCGTACAGTTTTGGTTTGTCAATACTGCGGTATACAGAGTTGTTGTATCCGGGCTGACAATGGGGTTGGGTATATCGGCAGAACCGATAATTGATTCGGCGGGTTCCCATTGGTAGTCGCGATCCGGCCTGGCAAAAGGGAGCAATTCAATGGTATCTCCATAACACACAAAATCCTCCCTGAACAATCCATCTTCGAGTATCAAACCGGTGTCATAGATCAATTCAACCGTTTTAAAACACTTAAATTCGGGATGTGTCACGGTCAGGCGCGCATGGACGGTTTCAACATCGCTGACACTTATTTGCACGGTAGAATCAGTACTGTTGAGCTGCTCAGAACCCCAATTAATGGTCCAGAAATAATTAAAAACAGTATCGGTGTCGGAATCAACCAGCGATTGAAACTCGATTTCAAGTTGATCATTGCATTCACCTCTTTCTACACCAATATCAATATCAAAGGGTATTTCAAGAAGGTTTATCGTTTTGGTTATGGTATCATTGCAAATAGAATCCTCATCAAAGGCAATCAGTGTTATTTCGTAGGTTCCATAATCCGGGAATGTAAAAGTGGGGTTTTTGACCACGGAAGAATCCAGGGGTGAATCAAAATTTCCAAAATACCATATTAATTCATCCTCGCAAACACTGGTCAGATTTTCAAACTCAATTTCCAGTTGATCGCAATAATTTTCAGCGACAAAAAAATCAGCAATGCATCGATCGCAATTGCCTACATTGTATTGGAAATCACGACTGGTCCTACTGATCAATTCTCCGTCGCGGTACTCCTCGACACAGACACCTACAATAAATTGCCCGGTGATCATTGGGGTGCCGGTCAGCAATCCGGTATGGGGATCAATGGTAAGGGGATCGTCACCACCCAGTTTGTTGTCAAACGAAAATTGGGGAGTTTCCCATTGGACAGAAGGATACGGAGGCGGCTCGGGGGGTTGGGGTTGCGGATCTTGAAACGATCCTCCGGTCAGAGGCGTGCAGAGTGAGTAGACCAGGGAGTCTCCATCAGCATCCGTGGCAGAGTGGTCAAATTCAATGGGCTGATTTACACATATAAGCGTACTGGGCCACTCATTAAAAACAGCACTGTTGTTACATTCTAAAAGGGCTTTTTCCTCTATTTCGGTGATAAAAGAGGCGCCGGTCGCTCCCGGTAACCGAAGATTGGAAATGGATCGGTTTCTGCAACAGCTCTGATAGACGAGCAAATACCCTCCTTCCCTAAAGGGCAACTCTACCGTATCTCGGTAGGTACCTACTTGTACACACAAATCTTCAGGCAATTGTATGCACGGGTTGTCCAGTGTAGGTGGAACATCCATGATATCCTGAGGGGAAATCAGTATCTGCCCATGATCGCCCACTTCTGTTACCAATTCGTTGTCACTACCAAAGAAACCAATAGAAGCGGGGTCATCAAACGGAACTTGACCGTAAAAACAATCCCTGAACAAAATGAAAGTAATTTCATACTGATCATTCCCAAGACAGCGATAATTTATTTCACCGCCGATAATATGAGAAGCATTTAAAGCTTCACCCCATTGAACAAAAAGGATCAGTATCAATCCAAATTTTAGCAATGAATTCATATACCTTTAATTTTTCACGCATGCTTCCCTACAGGTGGTCTATCTAATAAGAGAGACATTTCCTTTTTGTGAAAAGAACTCACCTCCTATGCACTCCACTTCGAGGTGGTAGGCAAATACATCCGGTGGTAAGTCCTCACCCTTAAAAGTGCCATCCCATCCACGGTCCAATTGGGTCGTGCGAAAAACCTCTTCGCCCCATCGATTGTAAATAATGAGTGTAAGTCGCTCAATGTGCTCCCCCCGAACATACAATACATCATTCACTCCGTCCCCGTTGGGAGAAAAAGCATTGGGTAAAAACACATAGGGTATTTCGCAGGGCAAGTCTTCTATAAATACAGTAATGCTATCTACTACTATACACCCTTCTGTATTGGTGGCTGTTACTATATAGGTGGTTGTTTCTTCGGGAGTGGCAATGGGATTGTGGACAAAGGGGTTGTCCAGGCTTTCCTGAGGCATCCAAACGACATCTACATCGGGAGGGATGGTTTCGACCAACAACATGCTTTCAAAGCCCGGAGCAACCTGTACCGGATCGGCCTGTAAAGATTGGATAATGGGTACATCGTGGACAATAACATACACCTCCTTGCGTCCATCGCAACCGTCGGTTGAAATATCGGCTGTATAGAGTATGTTTTCATCGGGTGCAGCCAACGGATTGGAAGCGGTAATCCCGGAAATAAGTCCCTCAGCAGGAGACCATACATAATCGTAATCCGGATTGAAGTCGGGATTGAGGAAGACGGAATCACCCCTGCAAATTATCAATGTATCCCGCTCTTCTTCAATGAAGAAATCGTACTCTAAAATTAAACTATCTGTGGTGCTGCATCCCAGTGAATCGGTGGACGTCAAAAAGATGAATATTTCATCCACTCCGGAAGTTTGGAACTGAATACTATCTCCGTGCAAGGTGAAAATTGAATCGGTGAAAATCTCCCATTCAAATTCAAGGTTATCAAAGGGAAAAGCATCGATAAGTGATGCGGACAACTGAACATCTACTTCATCGAAAATACATTCATTGGCATCAACTTCAATATTCACCACCCAATCTTGAACTGAATACAAAACAAGGCTTGAACTGACGGAAATATGACAATTCAGCTCTTCATTGCAGGCGTGTAAATCCACTTGGTAAATGCCGTATTCCTGGACAAAAAACAAGGGGTTTTCTTCCTCTGAAGTGAAGATGGTATCTCCCTCCTCATTGGTGATGACCCAGTAATGGTTTGTGATTTCCAATCCATCAGCACTCAATTCAATTTCACCGGGTTCACATAAATAATAATCGGGAATAAACACATCGCTCCCCCACTCGTGAACGTAGACCGCATACGTTCCACTGCAATCCCCTTCGGCCAATCTGGCACGATAAACATAGGACGAATCGGGCACAACCACAGGATTATGGACAGAATCGGGGCCCATCAAACCGGGCCCATCCTCCCACTCATAAGTAAAGTTAACAGAAAAAGGAGCATTGAGAATAAGGGTATCTCCACGACAATAGAATAAAGTATCGGCTTGTGAAAAATCGTAAAAAAGGCCACCGGAAACGGTGGTATCTACATGGACTTCACAGCCAAAAGAATTTTTAAAAATTCCCTGTACGTGAATGAGTTCATCCGTTCCATGGTAATAATACTCCAGTTGTGAAGAATCCGTCTGAAGGGTGTCCTCGTTTATAATCCATTCAAATAGAAAGGATCCAATTCCCTCTGTTGTTGATGGAATGCCCTCTAAAAACAACTGTACACTATCCTCACAAAGCCCTCTTTCTACAGAAATATAAAAATCAACATCCCAATCGAACAAAAATAAATCTTGTCGCATGGTATCCGGACAATTTTCATTCAAGGGACCCCTGGTATGAATAAGTTCTACGGTATAATTGCCGTATTCCGGAAAAGTGATGGTTGGATAATCCTGAATGGTTTGTCTGAATAGCTCTCCATCCTCGTAGTAAATTTTCCACAAATGCCTCTCGGAGAAAATAGCGTAGGGGTTGTTATCAAAAGTAATCACCCGTGTACCGCAAATGGTATCCGGTAAAACCGGTTGATTGTCGGGATCGAGAACTCCAATGAGCACCTGGATTTGTCCCTCGCAATACTCGTTGCTTATATCCGCTGTGTAAAGGGTCATTTCATCGGGCTGAACCCAGGGGTTTTTTGTGTCAGATGGATCCAACAGACCCGTTTCGGGACTCCATTGGTAATCGTGGTTGTCGATAGGAGTATAAGGTAAAAGCCGGGTACTATCACCTCCGCAAACCAATTCTTTAAATTCCGCACCATCTATATCTATATATGGGGAATAATATGGAAAAGAAACAGCGTGCCAACAATTCAATACCGAATCAATAACCCGGAGGTCAATCGTGATCTCATCTGCGCTGACAAGAGACAAATTAAATGAATCCTTATTACCTATAAATTGTTCTTCATTCTGTTTAATCGTCCACAAATAACTAAAGCCTCCCAAAGTATCAGAATCGACAGAGGCAAAAAGAGTAATATCCAATGAATCGGCACACTCCTCTCCCTCAATATCAATTTGAACATCAAATGGGATATCCAGTAATTGAACGGTTTTAGTAATGGTATCGTTACAATCAGGAATATTTCCGATGGCTACCAGTGTTATCTCATATTCACCGAAGTCTGGAAATTCAAAAGAGGGATTTACTTCATCTGAAAAGCCGATGGGATTGTCTATTCCACCAAAATACCATTCGTACTCAGAAGAGGCATCACTCAGATTTTCAAAGTCGACATTCAACTGGTCGCAGTAATATTCGGCATTGAAAAATGCAGCAGCAGTCGTTTCGCATTGGCCGACATTGTATTGAAAGTCCCTGTTGGTGGTACTGATCAATTCGCCGTCCCTGTACTCTTCTACACAAACGCCAACTACAAATTGACCGATAATGGTCGGGGTTCCGGTCAATAAACCGGTATTAGGGTCAATGGTCAGTGGATCTTCCCCTCCCAATTTGTTTTCCAGGGAAAAAGAATCGCTCCAATTGACCGGAGGATAAGGGGGTCTATTCGGTGGTTGAGGTACGGGTCTGCCCGGTAAAACACCCATGATGGGTTCACACAATTTATACACCAGAGAATCACCGTCCAGATCCGTAGCCGAATGGTCAAAATGAATGGGTTGATTCACACAAATATACAGCGGTGGCCACTCATTAAAGGTGGCGCTGTTATTGCACTCCAAAAGGGCTTTTTCTGTAATTTTAGCGGTAAATGACGCCCCTGCACCCGTGGGATCAACGATGTTGAGTATGGTTTCATTCCTGCAACAACGCTGGTAGGACAAAAAATAGCCTCCCTCGATAAAGGGCAGGGTCACGGTATCCTTATAAGTCGTGGTGTGCACACACACATCGGGTGGAAGGACAAAACACTCATTTTCCAGGATGGGCGAAAGGGTGTCGTTGTTCCGCACATCCATCAGGATTTGACCCCATTGACCGACATTTAAGACAAGATTGTTGTTTTGATCAAAAAATCCAACCGATGCCGGATTGTCAAACCAGGGAACCCCGTAGTAACAATCCCTAAAAACGGTGAGATTGATTTCGTATTGATCGTCTCCCAGGCAACGATAGGTCAATTCACCTCCGACAATATGTGTCGCATTTAATTCTGCTATCAAAAACAGAAAACAAACTGATAAAAATAATCCTGTCAGGTAATTTTGCATTCATCCGTAATTTAACTCAACGTCTCATTCAATATTCAGAGGCCGTTAGACATGGATGTGACGTCTCTAATTCGGATTTCTTTTTAATTAATTCTAAAAATTTCAACCAAACTACCGAATTAGGGAAACATTCCCCTTTTGAACATCCTCGTCCCCCCCAATGCACAATACCCACAGATGATATGCGTATACATCCGGTGGCATTTCTTCTCCATTAAAGGTGCCATCCCATCCATTGCGTATATCTCTGGATCGAAAAACCTGCTGCCCCAATCGATTGTAAATGATCAATTCCATTTCATCGATATCGATCCCGCGAACGTACAGCACATCATTGATGCCATCTCCATTGGGCGAAAAAGCATTGGGTAAATAGACATAGGGAAACTCGCAGGGCAATTCAGTGGTGTTGATGGTTACCGAGTCCATACCCACGCACCCAAATTCATCAATAACCGTCACCCAATAAGTAGTCGGTTTAATGGGACTGGCAATGGGGTTCCTGATATCCAATGCACTTAAAGTCAACTCCGCAGAAGTGTCAGTCCACATAAATATCCAATCGTCGGACGCACCTAGCACGTCCAACATGGAATTCTCTCCCGGTTGGATGGTCGATGGATCTGCAATCGCATCAATCAATAAAGTGAGATCTCTGGGCTCGACGGTAAAAGAGTCAATTTTTGTACATCCGTCTTCATTGGTAACTGCCACTACATAGGTAACCGTTTCTTCCGCATAAATCACCAGCGTGTCGGACCGAAGCCCCTCAATGATGGACGGGTGGTCTTGCCATTCAAACATATACTCCTGATCAGGATCCAGGCCCGTAATAATTATGGCAGTGGTGTCATTAATACAGGCAACTTCATTGTCTAAAAATCCAAACCCAAACTCAAGTAGATCAAAAACTACGGGAATAGTAACTCGCAACTCACATCCAAATTCATCGGTAACCACCACCTCGTAAAAGTCATGATCTCCGGGGAATACAGTAATTATTGTATCCTCGCCAATTAAGTTCCCATCTTCATCAAACCATTGAATAGAAACATTCGCATCTTCTGTATCGATCACTACTTCCAAATTGTGTTCTTTTAACTCGCAAAGTGCCAGTGTGTCGGGAATGGAACTGATAGTAAATAAAGGAGGAACAACAATCTGAATGGTATCGTATAAAATACACGTATCATCGGCTTCCGGATCAAAAATCACAACAGTAATGGTCGTGTCGTTGTCTACCTGAACGGTAGGTGAAGCTTCATTGGGATTGCTAAATAGACTTTCAGGACTCCACTCGTAACTCAAAGACGGATCACCACCTGGATTCAATGTGACCGAATCAGCAAAACAGGCGATTATCGTGTCCTGAATATCGATATCAAAAAAGTTGATAGTCAATTCCATGGTGTCTGTATCGAAACACCTTCCTGTAGACGTCAGGCTGACGATGTAAACACCCTCTTCTTCGTATTCGTGAAGGGGGTTTAATTCGGTGCTTGAATTTCCATCTCCGAAATCCCAAATAACCGACCCCACCCAATCGGATGTGTATGTGAATTGAACCTCGGATTCACCGCATTTATAATCGGCATCAAAACTCACTTCTTCCTGCTCGTGATAGGTGACCATGATGGAATCCCTCAAGCTGCATCCAAATTGATTTTCAACTTCAAAATGGAGCCATGTGGTAAAGATGGAATCGCTTTGTATGGTAATGACCAAACTGTCGAGATCACTAATAATAATCGGATTCGGATCCCATTGAACGACCACCAATGTATCATTGCTGTCAATGTTGTCCAGTTCAATGTCTAAACTCTCTCCCTGACAGAGATCTATATTGTCATCGAATTCGAGATTTACCATAAAGCTCACCAAGTCTATACTGTCTTGAATCAAACAGTTGGAAATGGTATCCAGGCCGGTGAAATACACCCTTTTTTCAAAGGGCACTTCAATTCTCAAAGTATCCCCGGAGGCAATTAAATCCGTGTACTCGTTGTCGTGGTACCAGTTGCCCGATCCCTCTACGAGGTTTTCTGCAATCACTATGCGCTCCAGATCACAGCTGTCGGCCAAATCCGTCAATACAATATCGCTGACCGGCAATACATTTACCAGAATGGAATCAACAACGGTGCAAATACCATCTGTAACCGTAACAGTATAAAGTATGGACGTATCGGTAATTACTGTCGGATTGTGTGAATCAGGTGGGTGAAGGCCGGCAATCGGATCCCACGTATAACTGAGGGTGGAATCACTGCTCGCTACAATTTGGATGCGCTCGAATGGACAGATATCCACCGTGTCCCCGATAAATTCAAAATCAATCAAGTTGAAACTGATATCAAATTTTTCCAGGGAGTCAATACACCCGTTGGAGGAAGTCACTACCAATTTTAAATCAAAAACAAATTGTTCATCAAAGACCCATTTAGGGGCTTGTTCAGTAGAAGTAAATACAGTATCGCCATTATTGACTTCCCAATACCACTGTACTATTTCTCCAATGGTGTCAATGGATAAATCAACCGGAGCCAATACCACAGTGTCTCTGCAATCTTCAAAAGCCACTTCAAAGTCAGGCACCAGCCCACTTATCTGAAGAGATATTTCCCGTGCCAATGTATCGAAGCAAGAGGTATCCTGTGACGCCACCAGTATGATTTCGTACAAACCCGTATCGGGAAAAGTATAAATCGGACTTTCCTCATTAGAGAAAAACTCAGGACCATTGCCAAGATCAACAAACCACTGATAAGTGTCTGCAAAAATGCTGGTATTGATCAGCTGAACATCCAGGGTATCACAGACAATGTCGGGCATTTCAAAATCAGCTATGGGATCCCCAATACAAGAGCGCACATTGAGTTGAAATTCGCGTTGGGTAGTACCTATCAATATTCCATCCCGGTACTCCTCTATGCAAATACCCACCTGAAATTGTCCGTTGATCAAAGGCGTACCACTGATTATACCTGTTTGTGGATCAATGGTCAACGGATCGTCAGGATTGCCGAGCATATCCATGGTACTGTACAAATTATCACCTTCCCAAGTGATACTGTCAAATGGATAATCCGGAACTTCCTGATTACCTGCAGGTCTTGGATCATCGAAGGTCGCCCCTAAAAATGGTGCACACAATCTGTAAACAATGGAGTCTCCGTCTACATCTATCCCAGTCTGAGTTAGAGCAAAGTCTTCCCCCCTACATATATACAGAGGAGGAAAATCACCCAAATCGGGAGCTGAATTACAGGACTCAAGTGCATCCTGGGATATGCGAACGGTCAAAGTGGTTCCGGTGTTGGTCGGATCCGTTATATTTGTTAATGTTTCGTTTCTGCAACACCGTTGGTAGGCAAAAATATATCCTCCTCTGCGGTCAGCTAGGGTAACGTTTTTTCGGTAGATGGCTCTTTCAACGCATACCTCATCCTGTAATTCTTCAGGAACACAACCCGAGGGGACAGGTTCTACAACCTGCACAATTTCAGGGTTTTCCAATAATATTCGTCTGAAGCCAGGACTCAATGGGTTGCCCAATTCATCGTATACCCAGATAACCGCCGGATTATCAAAAAAGGCGTCAGGCAAGGCGTGCTCACAATCTCTAAAAAAAGTGAGTTGCAATTCAAATTGATTGTTCCCGAGGCATTTATATGTCAATTCACCCCCCACAATATGACTGGCCTTTAATTCAGTAGTGCTGAAAGACAAAGCAATCACCAGCAGCAAACATCCAAAGACGCCTGACACTTTGGCACTTAAAACGTTTATCAAATATGACTTTTGCATGTTAATATTTTCAAAAATTAAATTAGATCTCATAGGTTCTGTATCAATTGATTTGTACGTGGATTATCTCTACTCTCCTCTCCTTGGAAGCTCCGAGACTGTATATCGAGTTTCTCTCGTCGTCGAGATCACCCACCACTTCCCTCGGGGCCGTAGTCGATCCAAAAGATTCGAGTTCAATAACCAATTGATCGTTGTCCAGGTATTGCTTAAAATACCCGTCCCTATAATTCATTAAATCGTTTTTCACGCTGTTTACCCGTCTCATACCCAATCGCATATTGTATTCAGCTCTTGCTCGTGGAGATGCGTATCCCTTGAGGTGAATTTTCACCTGATCACCTGCCTCCAGATGAACTTCCAGTCTCTCAAAAAACAACTCTAAGTCCTCGTATCCTTTTTTGGCTTCGGTTTCAAAAAAGCGCGTCAGTTCTGCAGACGCTACCCGCTCTTCATTACCTTCCAGGGGCTCCGTATACACTTCAATAAACTCATCTTTTTTGGCGTAATAATCAGAAAATGTTTGAGAATACCTGACATCGGTGGTCTCCTTCCAGCTTCTGCGGTCCGGTAGGTCGTTGTCAAAGTAAAGTACAAGGGGAAGGTAATCGGAAAGGCCACCTCTCACAAGGTAAATTTTTCTCACCAACTGATCCTTTCCTTCCATCTCAGAGGGAGCTATGGTAATGGTGCCGGACTCATATCCTTTCCTGTTGGCCAGTACGCGATAAGTATGATCGCGTTTCAATTCAAAATTAAAATCGTTGCCGTCCTGATTGGTGATTTCCACGCGATCCAAATCGCCGGAAGTCAAATCCACGGAGGAAACAGTTACCCCCACCAGTGGAACCTCAGTCCCGGCATCAAATACCAATACTTCAAGATCTACCAGATCCGGCTTTAAAAAGAATTGCCTGAGGATGTCGTCATCAGTGGGAAGGTCTACTGTGCTGAGGTCCAGTGTGTCTGAAATATAACCATCTTTCTGAGCAACTACTTTATACTCCCTATCCCTGTAAATGGGGAAAGTATACTCCACACTGTCTGCGTGATACTGCTCCCAGATAGAATTTTCGGGATCGGCCATATCAATCAGTTGAATGGCCACTCCCTTCAGTGAATCTCCGGTCCTAAAGTCGAAACTTTGGGCAATCAGGTTTCCAAATGGTAAAACATTGACTTCGTAAATATCAAAACAACAGGCCTCTAAATCGTCGTTGACAAAGAGTGATTCCTCTCTGTTGGAAGAAAAAATGGCTTTGTTCCCGTCGTCAGATAAGACGTAATAGGTATCGTCGTAACTGGAATTCAGGGGGTACCCCATGTGCTGGACATTGCCCCATCCGTCTTCAACTCTTTCTGCCTTGTAAATATCATATCCACCCATCCCCTGGTACCCGGTACTACTGAAATACAATGTGTGGGTGTTGTGGTGGAAAAAAGGGGTAATATCATCTCCTGAGGTATTGATGGATTCAACATTATAGGGGAGGCCGAATTCACCGTCATCCAAAATTTCAGTGGCCCATATATCCAGTCCACCTTGTCCTCCGGGGCGATCCGAAGTAAAGTATAAAACCTGATTTCCTGTTTGAGGATCAATTCCAACATTGGGTTGAGTGGTGGTATGTCCTGTTATATTGATGGTGTCCGGTAGTCTGTGAGCTCCTTTCCATATTCCCTCCTCTATATTTCTGTAATACAATTCACACCGAATGCCGGTTACCGAAACATACTCACAAACGGTGTAGTAAACGCGGCTTCCGTCCCTGTTAAATGCGGTATGTGCGGTGTGTTTGCCCGCGAGATTGATGGTGTCGGGAAGTGGAATCACGGACTCGCCATCGGATACCAATATATGCGTCAACGAGCGTCTGGGATAGTGCTCGTCGTCTTCCCAAATAAAGTTCATAGACGAAAAGTACAAACTGTCCCCTTTTTCTACAGCACCAAACTCCGTGTAGGGCGTATTGACCTCGTTGCCTTTTCGGTTGATTTCAATATCCTCTACAGGAGTCTCCATCACTTCTTTGGCCCACAATGACGCTTCCCTCTCTCTGAGAGCACTCTCTGTAAACACCAGGCTATCGCCTTCAAATTCACTGAGATACACTCCGTACAACTCAGCGGCCTCTTCGTAATTTCCCATTCTTTGGTGCATAGCAGCCAAATAGTAACCGGTCAACGGGTATTCCCCTTCGGTTTGCTCATCGTAAACCTTTTGGTAGTATTTCTTTGCCAGTTTAAATGAATTGAATTTCCGCGCAGCCTCCGCCGCATTGTACAAAAAACTCATATTTGTACTGTCAAATTCAATGGCATTCTGGTAATAAACCATAGCTGAGTAATGGTCTTCCGCCTCAACGGCCTGTTCTGCAGCTTTGAGGTAAGCATTCAGTGTTTGAGCCTCCAACTGAGGCACAAAAAACAAACCACAAAAAGCGAAAACAAGAAGGTGTCGAATATGCTTCATTAATATCTTGCTTATATCTGTTAAAAAATAGGACATGTCTTAAAGTTATTAAGAGGTTTAACATTCGTAATCTTGTAGATAAAGGAAATCTCCGGACCACCGAAATTGTCCGTGGCTATTTCAAACTCGGACAAATTGATGTCGTAACTGACTCCCACATACCAATTTCTGAAATCAAATCCGACCATCGGAATGATGGCATCCATTTCTTCATCGTTCAATCGAACCATCCCTCCGACATCCATGCGGAACTCACGACCGCGCTGTCGGTTGATGTGCATACTGATCAACATGGCGGGAACATATTCGTGTGCCGGCCCCTGAAATTGAGCCAATCCGTGAAATTGAAGATCGAAAAATTCGCTGATCTGGAAACTCGAATTAAAATTGATGGTAAATCGATTCGGTCGATCTATATTTCCGTCGTCAAAAAACGTGTGACTGGGCGTATTGATGTGATAAACAGCTCCACCTAAATTTACATGGGTTCTCGCGGTTCGCTGCCATCGGTAATTCAGCCCACCTCCAAAAGACACAAACCCAAATCCATTCCGTCCGCCTTCAAAATCCTCACCGGAGGGAATCATTTCGTTAAACATCACACCGTCGAACTGGTTGTCCCAGCGCAAATTGCTGCCGTAACGAAAACTCCTTCGGGCCAAACTCCCTTGCAATCCTGCTGTCAGCAAGTTGTTCTCGTTGAGCAGATATGTAAATGAACCGCTCAACGCAAACTGCATTAAATCCATGCGTGAATCACCGGCTCTGTCGTAATTCAATAAAACTCCCCCACTCCAGAAATAGTCTTCATTTCGGGGATTAAGAAACTTTTGATCGTAATAACCGGAAAAAGTCAGATAGGGAACGGGAACGCTGTACCACTGATGTTTATAATTGGCACCAATGCGGATGTCTCCGTTGAAAATACCTGTCAGCGCGGGATTTTTATTGAGAGCACTGTTGAAAAACTGACTGTAATGTATATCCTGGCCGTATAGCCCGGGGTTCAACAAAAACACCAGAACGAAAGTAAAAATGCTAATTCTCATGGGTTAAATTATTTTCAAACAGCAATATTTTATATACTCAATTTCTTTCCTTTCTTAGACGTCTTATTCTTTAAAAAAAAGAAATTTTAACATTGAACCGAATCATTGATCAATCCAATGATAATGCAATAATAGAAAAATATTATAAATTTATCATATACTTTAGACTGAAATAAAAAAAACTAAAGAATTCTCTTCGTTTCATAAAGAACTATTATTAACTTCACCTTCCCATAAACCTTGACATTTGCGACAAGTTAAGCGACATTTTTTTCTTTTTAACATTCTTTAACAATTAATAATTTCAAAAGACCCTAAAAAAAAATATGAAGTCCGCTATAAAAATTCCCGACCCATCAAACATTCGCTTCATTGACTCCTATACCATTTCCCACGAACCCATTGCTTCCATTGATTTAATGGAAAGAGCTTCTATCGTTTTTTTTAACTGGTTTATTAAAAAATTTCCTTCCAGAGAAAACACCATTGCAGTGTTTGCCGGAACAGGGAATAACGGCGGAGATGGATTGGCAGTCGCCAGATGGCTACTGAAAAACTTTTACAGAGTAGATATCTATCTGTACGGTGATCCGGAAAAAGCATCTGACGAAAACAAAATTAATCAAAAAAAAATAAAGAACCAAGGAAAAGAGATCTTTTTGTTGAAAAATAAAGGGATGCACCACACCGAAGGTAAAAAGTACGATATAATCATTGACGCTTTATTGGGATCGGGCTTGGATCGCCCCCTGAAAGGGGATTTAAATAATCTTGTTGATTTGCTGAACAGAATGCCCTCACACCGGGTGTCCATAGACATTCCCACGGGTTTATTTATGGAGAAAAGCTCAGACGGTACGGTCTTTAAGGCGGACGACCTGCTGTCCTTTGAATTTCCCAAGTTGCCATTTTTACTTCCGGAGAATCATCCATTTATTAAAAACTGGGAATTCAAGTCGATTGGACTCCACCCAAAAGGAATAGAAAAAGTAGTGACCAACCACTATTTCATTACCCGGAATTCAGTCGTGGAAAACTTGTCTGAAAGGGCCACTTTTAGCCACAAAGGCAATTATGGAAGGGCTCTGATCCTCGCAGGTCAAAAGGGTTTTGCCGGTGCCGCTTTACTGGCCGCAAAAGCATGCATGAAAACCGGTTGTGGATTGTTGTTCACGCATACCGCATCGAATTGCACTCCCATCCTTCAATTGGGAATTCCGGAAGCCATTTGTTATTCGGA
>SL_3KL_010_SEDDRAFT_10001796_pt1 | contig 19603 bp, 18 predicted proteins | sample SodLakKL_010_SED_2_FD_10381 | JGI IMG/M metagenome (IMG submission 10381) | reverse complement strand
CCTCATATCCCTTGTTATATTCCCCGAAGAGCTGAAATTTAGTGCAACGTCCCAAAGGGATACTTCAGAGTTTTGCCCCCTCGACTACTTCTTACCGTGATGAAAATAAATTCTATAATCTGCTTTTTGCTCTTTGCAGAATTGCTTTATTTCTTCCTCTATTTTATCCCAATAATCACTTTTAGAAAAGTAAATGTTCTCATAATCTTCTAATAATTTCGGATGTTTTTTATTGAGCCAGTTTTTGACAGAGTCCCAAATATTGCCTCTAACATTTAAATTTTCAAACATATATAAATCAGAGCAATGTTTTGTTGTAAGAATTATCTTTTTCCAATCTGTCAAAAATGGCATTATGGGACCAATAAAAACATAAGATTTAATTCCTGCCTCTTTCAATTTTTCGAGCGCTTTAATTCTATTTTGAACTGGTGAAGTAAATGGCTCAATTTCTTTACGCAAATTATCATCTAAGGTAGTGATCGTAAAACCAACTTCGCAATTTTTGAATTGTTTGAGCAAATCAATATCTCTCACAACCAAATCTGATTTTGTTTGTACTCCTAAATTCGGTTGCAGAGGAATAAGTTTTTCTAATATTTTGCGAGTAAGTTGGTATTTTCTTTCAAGAGGTAAATAAGCGTCAGTAACTGAAGCGAGAAAAATTGATTTTCCTTTATATTTTGAAGTTTTAGCAGGAATTAAATCAGGCGCATTTACTTTTACATCTACAAATTTGCCCCATTCTTCTGTATGCCCAGTAAATCTTTTCATAAATCTTGCATAGCAATATATACAAGAATGCATACAGCCAACATAAGGATTTATGACATAATCTGCATCAGGCAAATTTGATTTAGTGATTATTGAGGACGCTTGAATTTCTTTTATTTTCATCATCATAATTGTATAAGATTGTAAGATTTTATAAAATCATCGAATTGCAGTAGCGTTAAGGAGAGGGGGCGGAATTGAATATAACATCAGGGATAAAAGAAGTTTTCGGAGCGTAGCGGAGAAAATTTGGGAAAATTGCGAGCCGAGCAATTTTCCTTTTATCCCTTGTTATACGAGGGTGAGCGTAACGAAGTGGAGCGAAAGCGCAGCGTCCCCTTGAGTTGAGTTTGAGTTATTATATTTTAGATAAATTATTTTTTACGATTCTTAACAGATAACTATGTTTATTTCCCTGTAATACTTTGAGGTGAAGCCCTGCTTGTTCGCATAAATCGGAAAGAAAATTTATATTGATATGAATCCAGCCAAATTTTGGCCCAACTTTATTTTTCCATACCGGCTTTAATTCAACAGCAACATATTTTTTATCTGGCACTCTTCTTGCAATGGCTAAAATTTGGCCATCATTTTTCAATAGATTTGAAAGTTTTTTCAATAATTTCTTTGTCTTATCCAAATTTCCACCAATACCGAGATTGTTCTCGAGAAAAGTAATTGTGTCATATTTTTTGGATGTTGGGAAAGTGAAGATGTCAGCGACTTTGCAATTTTCACAGCCATTCTTTTTGGCTACTTCAATAATGTTTGATGAAATATCAATGCCCATCACTTTTCCACGTTTTGCCAAAAGAGGAATGTAATTGCCAGTTCCGCAACCGACATCCAAAATATCCCCATAAGACAAAGAAATTAATTTTCTTTCTGATTTTGAAAGTTGGCTCGTTTTTCTGAAATATCTGCTTAAGCCATGCTCAAATAATTCTCCAGAGTCATCTTTGAAATAAAATTTGGCTCTATCTCCTTGAGAATAGGCTTTCAGGGCTTCACCGAATAGATCCATTGATTGTTTAGTCTTCATAGTATTAGTAAAAAATAATTTACACCTATATAAATATAACTCAAACTCAATTTCGTATAACTCCTTTTTATCTAAAGTATTTATTTTTTAAATACTATAATTTATTTTTTATACAAAATTGTAATATTCTTCATATATACTCTGTTATTATTTAATAATAACACTTAATTATTGTGTATGCAATCAATATTAGCTAAAACTAAAGATTTGTTAAAAATCAGAAATTATAGTCAAAAAACTATTAAATCTTATTTATTCTACATCAAAGAATATTTAAATTTTTCTTTTAAAAATAATATACAAGATAAAGATATTGCTATTGAAAAATATCTTTTGGATAAACAAACAAAAGGAAGTTCTTCACAAACAATTAATTTGGCGCTAAGTTCAATCAAATTCTTATACAAAAATGTTTTAAAAGTTAATAAAAAAATTGATTTTAAGTGTGTAAAAAGAAGTAATAAAATTCCGATTGTTTTATCTAAAGCAGAAATTAAAAAAATTATATCAGTTATTACTAATAAAAAGCATAGTTTAGCTATATCCTTGAGCTACGCCTCTGGTTTACGAGTTAGTGAAGTGGTCAATATTCGCGTAAAAGATATTGATCTAGAAAATTTAACAATTCACTTAAAAGAAGCTAAAGGTAAAAAAGATAGAATAACTGTTGTTCCTGAAAAGCTCAAAAATGATATAAGAAATTTAATAGCTGGAAAAAGAAATAATGAATTAGTATTTGAAAGTAATAGAGGCGGTAAATTGACAACAACATCTTTGCAAAAAGTTTTTCAATCTGCTTTAAAGAAAGTTGATATTAAAAAAGCGGCTACTTTTCATTCTCTAAGACATAGCTTTGCCACTCATTTAATTGAAGATGGAGTTAATTTAAGGTATGTACAGGAATTACTTGGTCACGCTAACATCAGGACAACGCAACTGTATACAAAGGTTACTAGCCCTATTTTAAAAAATATTAAATCACCGCTCTAAATTTTGTGCATAAAAAATGATGATAAAAATCGAAAAATTTCTGTATAAATACAGAGGTTTTTTGATTGGTCTGAGTGCTGGCAAGGTATTAGCGATAGTTAAACAAATTTTTAACATCTCCCCTTGCTACTCTGACCTAAATATATTATATGAGATCTAAACCCAAAAGGTAACCCTAATTGCTGCAATTGTAACATGTTATATGTATGAATATATTTTAGTTATTAAATGTAAATAGGTTTACTTTTAAATTAATTAAGTTTTATTTTAGATTCCTTAAACACTAACATAGCTGTTTTTTGTTACTTTTTTAATTTTTATATGTTATAATATATTAAGTTAACTTTTTAAAAATAATAATAGTAAAACTATGAAAAAAACAAAACTATTTTGGATTCTACCAGTTGTTGGAATCATTTTTCTAGCATCAGCTTGTGCAAGTCCAGCTGAAGTAGAAGATCCTGAATTAGACAGAGAAGATGAACAACAAGAGCTACAAGGAGAGGTTTTAAATTTCGAAACAATCACTAAACACACCCAAAGTAATTATCAAGAAGAAGGAAAGTATGTTATCAGAGATGAAGATGCATTTATAAATTTATGGGAAAATGCTTCAGATGAAGAAATGCCAGAAGTTGATTTTGCCAGTGAAATGGTAATTGCGGTCTTTATGGGAGAAAAAACTAGTGGAGGTTATAATATAGAAATTGTAGAGATTTTAGAGACAGAAGATACTCTTGAGGTAACAATCAGTGAAACTGAACCTGGGGCTGATGATATGGTGACAATGGCCCTAACTTATCCTGAGCACATTGTTTCTGTAGCAAATACTAGTGACAAGGAAGTTAACTTCATTGTTCAATAAAGAAAAGAATTTCAATTTATAAAAAGCTCGATTTAATTTTCGAGCTTTTTATGTTAAAATAATTAGGTATGAATATTAGAATTGTTAATAAAAAGGAAGATAAAGTAGCATGTTTTTATTTGTTAAAACAATTAGTAGAAAGTTTAGAAAAGAAAGATTTTTTGAATAAACTAAAACAAAAAGGAAATGTTGGTTATAAATTAATTATTTTAGAAGATAAAGATAAGGTTTTAGCAGTTGCTGGTATTAAGTTCTATAATAGTTATCGTTTTGATAAATACCTAGAGATTGATGATTTTGTTGTTGATAAAAAAAATAGAAGAAATGGTTATGGAAAGCTTTTGTTTGATTGGTTAGTAGAATATGCTAAAAAGAATAATTGTAATTCAATTCAACTTAATTCAAGACTTAAATTAAATGAAGCTCATAAGTTTTATAAAAAAATGGGCATGGAAGTTTCTCATTATAGATTTCATAAAAATTTGACTTAAATTAATTTTTAAGCTATAAACATAATCAGAAGTATTAATTATTTAGTTATTATGCGCATAAAATTTCACAGAACGGAAAAAAAAGAAAAGAAGTTTTTTAAAGCCAATCAGCAAATTGAATCTGATCAGGTTTATTTAATTGATGAAACTGGTGAAAATGTTGGCGTAATAGACACTAAAGACGCCTTAATAAGAGCTAAAGAGTATGACTTAGATTTAGTAGAGGTAAATCCAAAATCAGACCCTCCAGTAGCTAAAATTATTGATTTAGGGCAAATGAAGTATGAGCATGAAAAAAAGGCTCATAAACAAAAAATGATGCAAAAGAAGGTAGATATTAAAAATATTAGACTTTCATTTAGAATTAGTGAACATGATTTTGCATTGCGTTTAAAACAAGCAGAAAAGTTTTTAAATAAAGATAATAAGGTAAAGGTTGAGTTAACTATGCGTGGAAGAGAAAAACAACACTCACAAAGAGCTAGAGAAATAATGGAAAATTTTTCTACTCGATTAAAAGATAATGAAAATTTAACAATTGATTTAGAACAGCCCTTGACAAGACAGGGAGGAAGATTTACTATGATAATAATTAATAAGAAGTAATTATTATTTTTATCAGGTTAAAACCTGTTTTTTTATCCGAAAAATATGCCAAAAATAAAGTCACATGGTGCAACTACTAAAAGATTTAAAATCACTAGTAGTGGCAAAATTAAAAAAAGAAAAGCCGGTCAGGATCATTTCAATTCTCAAGAATCTGGCAATGTTACTCGTAAAAAAAGACGAGATGTTAATGCTTACAAAAATATAAATAAAACTATTAAAAATTTAAGCCCGTATTCATAGAATTATCGGGTATTATTGATATAAAAATATGCCAAGAGTTAAAAGAGGAACTACTCATGTTAAAAGAAGAAAAAAATTATTAAAGCAAACCAAGGGCTATAAATGGGGTCGCAAGAATTTAATAAGACTTGCTAGCACTGCCTCTACTTTAGCTGGAGCTCACGCTTATCGAGATAGACGTCTAAAGAAACGTGACTCGCGTGGTTTATGGCAAATAAAAATTAATGCTTTTTCCAGAGAACAAGGTTTGTCATATTCAAAATTAATTTATAAGTTAAAAGAAAATAAAGTTGAATTAGACCGAAAAATATTGGCTGATTTAGCTGTTAATAATAAGAAAGTTTTAAAGTCTGTAATTGAGGAAATAAAACAAAAATAAAAATAATATGAATTGGCTTCAAATAGCACAAATAACTATCCCTATACTACTTATTGTAGTAATATTAATGCAAAGCCGTGGGACTGGAATTGGTGGCGCTTTCGGTGGTGGACCTAGCGGTGGTGGTCTTGGTGGTGGAAACTATCTTACTAAACGTGGAATTGAAAAGAAACTTTTTTATGCTACCATTGTTTTAGCTATTTTATTTTTCCTTGTTTCTTTAGCGCGATTATATTTTTAAAATATACATTCATTATTCTCTTTATTTGTGAATATTATTAAAGAAAAAACTCTAAAAATAATTTCAAAACTTAAAAAGAATTCAATTTCTTTGTTTTCTTTTTTTAAAAAAACTTTTTCGTTTAAGAAAAAAAAATCTCAAGAAAATTTAGATAAAAATTTAGTTTACTCTTTATCGAAAAGTAATACTCCCAGCAGAGGTCAATTAAAACACATAGGAAAATTATTAAGCAAAAAAGAAAAAATTATAATTTTCATAGCAATTATTATACTTTTAGCTAATTTATTATATTTATCATATAATTTCTATCAAAGAAATTGGGAGACCTTTCCAAAAAGCGGCGGTACTCATGTTGAAGGAGTTTTAGGTTTGCCGCGTTTTATTAATCCTTTATATGCTATTGATAGAGATGTTGATTCTGACTTAACTTATTTAATTTATTCTAGTTTATTTACTTATAATAGAAAAGGTGAGTTAGTAGGAGATTTAGTTACTAGTTGGGAAGTTTCAGAAGATAATTTAGAGTATTTAATAGAGTTAAGACCAGATGTCCTTTGGCACAATGGAGAAGAATTAACTGCTGATGACATTTTATTTACTTTCTTTTTAATGAAAGATCCTGATTTTCGTTCACCATGGCAAAGAAATTTAGCTGGAGTTGAATTAGAAAAAATAAATACACATACTATTAAATTTACGCTTCAGGAACCATATGCACCCTTTTTTGAATTATTAACTTTTGGTATTTTACCAAGATTTGCCTGGGAGGCCACTAATCCTGATTTTATATTATTATCCGATCTAAATTTAAAACCGATTGGATCAGGACCTTATAAATTTAAATCATTAATTAAAAATACAGCTGGTGAAATAAAAGAATATCATCTAGAGAAAAATAATAATTATTATGGAAGCAAGTCATTTGTAGAAGATATTACTTTTAAATTTTATTTTGACCATAATCAACTAGTACAGGCATTAAATAATCAGGAAGTAGATGCTATCTCATATCTACCCCCAGAAATGAAGGATGATATTATTGCTAAAAACTCCTTTAATTTTCATGCTCTAGATTTACCACAAATAAATGCTTTATTTTTCAATCAAGAAAAAAATCAAGTTTTAGAAAATGCAGATCTTCGCAAAGCCTTAGCTGTATCTTTAAATCGAGACAAATTAATAAAAGAAGCAGTTCATGGTTATGCAAGGCGCAGTGATGGGCCTCTGCCAATTAGTAATTTTGCTTATAATCATAATTTAAAACCATTAAACTATTCAGTAAGTAAGGCTCAAGAGTTGTTAGAAAGTGCCGGTTGGGAAAAACTTAAAATACAAGATTTAAATGAAGAAGATGATGAAACCTTAATAGAAAATATTTTAAATTTTAAAGAGGAGCATGATTATAAGGAAAGTAGTTCTTGGTTGGTAAATAAAGAAGAAGAAGATTTTCTTACTCTTAGTTTAAGTTATATAGATAGCTTTGAAAATAAAATATTAGTAAATAATATTAAAGAGGCTTGGGAGAATTTAGGTATAAAAGTTTTACTAAAAAAACAAAGCCAAAGTGATATTTTAAATAACCGTGACTTTGAAATCTTGTTGCAAAAACAAATGATTGGAAAAGATCCAGATATTTCAGCTTTTTGGCATTCTAGTCAAAAAGATAGTGGATTAAATTTAATTAACTATCAAAATGAAACTATCGATGAACTATTAACTGATGCACGTCAATTAAATACACGAGAAGAAAGAATTGACATGTATCATGATTTTCAAGAAAAATTAGTTAAAGAATTACCAGCAATTTTTCTATATTCATCTAAATATCTTTATATACAAAATAAAAAACTTAAAGGGTTTTCTACTGAAGTTGTTATTGAACCACGACATCGTTTTTCCTCTATTAATGATTGGTATTTAAGAACTACCCAAAAATTTACTCGTTAATATAAATCTTCTCAATATAATAAAATTAATTAAAAGTAATTATGTTTACTAAATTTTTAGAAATATAGTTACAAGAATACTCATGATTAGATCATACAAACCTGGATTGTCGTCTACTAAAACGACCAATTCACCTAAAAAGAGAGAACAGACAGAGCGTCGCTCTTCTTTTTCTCCAAAAAGAAATATAAACATTAAAAAACCTAAAACAGTTTTTGCAAAAGATAGCGGACCTGGCTCATCGAGTCTTCGCGTTATGGTTTTAGGCGGCCTTGAAGAGGTCGGAAGAAACATGACTGTTATTGAATGCAATAAGGAGATAATAATAATTGATATGGGACTACAGTTTCCCGAAGAGAATATGCCCGGTATTGATTATATTATTCCAAATATTCAATATTTAAGAGATAAAAAAGATTGGATCAAAGGTGCAATAATTACACATGGACATTATGATCATATTGGAGCCATACCTCATATTATGGGAGATCTTGGCAATCCGCCTATGTTTATGGGAAAAATGACCGCAGGGCTAGTGAGAAAGAGACAAGAAGAATACAGAACTTCACCAACACTAAAAATTAAAGAAATAGATGATAAAGAAACAATAAAATTTGGTAATTCATTTTCTGTAGAATTTTTAAGAGTTAATCATTCAATTCCTGATTGTTTTGCTGTAATTATTTCTACGCCTTATGGAAAAATTATACACACCGGTGATTTTAAAATAGATTTTTCACCTGTTAATGACAAACCAGCTGATTTACAAAGAATAGCTGAGATAGGCAACAAAGGAGTTTTACTTCTAATGTCAGATTCAACTGATGCAGTTCATCCTGGATATCAAATTTCTGAATCTTCTATTGGAGAAGAGATGGGAAAATTGTTTGATAAAATAGATGGTCGTATTATTATTGGAACCTTTGCTTCTCAACTTAGTCGTGTGCAAAAAATATTTGATTTAGCTAAAAAATTCAACAGAAGAGTTAATTTACAAGGAAGAAGTATGAGTAATAATGTTGAAGTAGCTTATAAAATTGGTTATTTAAAATTTGATCCACAAATTATTGTGGAAGATAAAGATTTAAATAGATTACCAGATAATAGAATTATTATTATTGGAACTGGAGCTCAAGGAGAAAGAAATGCTTTTTTACGAAGAGTAGTAAACAATGAACATCGAAGTATTAGATTAAAAAAGGGTGATACGGTGCTTTTTTCTTCGTCAGTAATTCCTGGAAATGAACGTTCAATTCAAAACTTAACCGATATGGTTGTTCGCCAAGGCGCTAAAGTTATTAACTACCGAATGCTTGATATTCATGCTGGTGGGCACGCTAAGCAAGAAGATTTAAAGTTAATGATGAGATTAATTAAACCAGAATATTTCATGCCCATTGAAGCTAACCATTATATGCTACAAGCTCATGCTGAATTAGCTCAGCAAGTGGGTATAGATAGAGAAAAAATATTTGTTGCTGATAATGGTCAAGTAATTGAATTTAAAAAACAATCCAATAATGTATTAGGAAAATTAACCCAAGAAAAAGTTCCAGCAGACTATGTTATGGTAGATGGACTAGGAGTTGGGGACGTCTCAGAAATTGTTCTACGAGACAGACGAATGATGTCAGGTGATGGTATGATTGTTATAATTGCAACCATCGACTCACAAACTGGTGATGTAATTGGTAATCCTGATATAATTTCTCGCGGTTTTATTTATATGAAGGAAAATCGAGAATTAATTGAACAAACTCGAATGAAAGTTAAAAAAATTGTAAAAGATAAAGGACCTCGAACCCCAACCGATGATGACTTTATTAAAAATAAAATTAGAAATGATATGGGACAATTTTTATTTAAAAAAACTAAACGTCGTCCAATGGTTTTACCAGTAATAATTAAAGTATAAAAATTGACTTTTTTATTTATTTCTTTTATAATTCTCCTACAAGTTAATATCACCTATAATAAACTTTCGAATTTTAAGATTCTTTAATCTGAGGTGGTCGAAAGGCTCTAATATTTAGGGTTAACTTTGTTTTTTTTATTATAAACTTATGACAGAAAATTTAAAAAATGAAAACGAAGCATTATCTAAAGAATTTGCTTCAATGTTAAATAAAGATGACCATCAAATTCCTCAAGTAGGAGATATGGTTAAAGGAAAAGTAGTTACTGCTTCTAAATCAGAAGTAAGGTTAGATATTAATGGCGTTTTAATGGGAATCGTTCGAGGTCCGGAAATGTATATTGAAATAGATGATTATGCTAACTTAAAACCAGGAGATGAAGTAGAAGCAGCAGTAATTGATACTGAAAATGAAAACGGAGAACTGGAATTATCATTTCGTTTAGTTGGCCAAGAAAAAGCTTGGAATAATTTAGAAAGTGCCTTTAAAGAAAAAACTTCAATAAAAGTTAAAATAATTGATGCCAATAAAGGTGGTTTAATTGCTAGATATTGTCAAATAAATGGATTTTTACCAGTTTCTCAATTATCCCCAGAAAACTACCCTCGTGTTAGTGGTGGTGATAAAGGNAAGATACTGGAAAAACTAAAAAACTTTGTTGGTCAAGAATTTGAAGTCAGTGTAGTTACTTTAAACGAAGAAGAAGATAAAATTATATTCAGTGAAAAAGATATTTGGAATAAAAAACAAAAACCTTCATTGGATAAATATAAAGTAGGCATGGTAGTAGATGGTAGAATTTCTGCCATTACTAACTTTGGAGTATTTGTTAATTTCGATGATAACATGGAAGGTTTAATTCATATTTCTGAATTAGCTTGGAAAAGAGTAGATTCTCCAGCTGAATTATTTAAGGTTGGTGATAATGTTAAAGCAGAAGTTGTTAATATTAATGAGGGTAAAATATTTTTAAGTACTAAAAAATTACAACCAGATCCTTGGAAAGAAGCTAGCGAAAAATATAAAATTGGCAGTACAGTTGAAGGTGAGATAGTTAAAATTAACCCTTTCGGCTTATTTGTAAAACTTGATGAAGAGATACATGGTTTAGCTCACTTATCTCAACTTGACCTACCACCAAAAGAAAAATTAAATGACAGCTTTAAAATAGGCGAGAAAAAGAAGTTTGTAGTAGTTAGCCTTAATTCAGAAGAACATCGACTAGGATTAAAATTAGTTGATGCAAAAGAAGAAAAGAAAGAAGAAAAGAAAGAAGAAAAGAAAGAAGAAAAGAAAGAAAATAAAAAAAAGGACACTAAAAAGTCAAAAGAAAAGAAAGAAAAAAAATCTGAAAAGAAATAACATTACGCCCCTTGACTTTTTAGTTTTTATGGGGCGTTTTCATTTAATTGTCAAATAAGACTAGTCGTTATATAATATAATTATGAAGAATTTATTTAAAAATTTAGCTTGGGTATTTTTAATTTTTTTAGTATTAGCTGTTATTTTTAGTTTTTTTACTAAAGAAGAAGAACCAAAAAAAGTTGGTATAGAAAAATTAATTGAAGTTATTTATGAAGAAGAAGTTAAATCTTTAACAGTTCAAGGAGATACAATTTTAGTAGATCTAAAAAGCGATGAAATATTGGAAGTAAAAAAAGAGCCAGGTGAATCATTATCTTCCCTTTTAAGTAATTTTCAAGTTGACCCTGAAAAATTAAGTGGAGTTTCTATAACTATTGAAGAAAAACCAGCCTGGGAGGTATTACTCATGTCCATTTTACCCTTTCTTATTCCTTTAATTATTATTATTGCCTTCTTCCTGTTTGCTATGAGAGGACTACAAGGTGCTAATTCAAGAGCAATGAGTTTTGGGCAATCAAATGCTAAAGACTTTAATCTTAATTTAAATAATAAAGTAAGTTTTAAGGATGTGGCGGGCGCTAAAGAAGCAAAAGAAGAATTAAATGAAGTGGTAGACTTTTTAAAATTTCCTAAAAAATTTAAAGACTTGGGAGCTAAAATTCCTAGAGGAGTTTTGCTTTTAGGAAGTCCAGGTACAGGAAAAACCTTGTTAGCAAGAGCAGTTGCTGGTGAAGCTAAAGTTCCCTTCTTTCATATGTCAGGTTCTGAATTTGTAGAAATGTTTGTTGGTGTTGGCGCTTCAAGAGTTAGATCACTTTTTCAAAAAGCTAAAAAAACTTCACCTTGTATTATATTTATTGATGAAATAGATGCTGTTGGTAGAAGACGTGGAGCTGGTTTGGGTGGCTCACATGACGAAAGAGAACAAACTTTAAATCAAATTTTAGTAGAAATGGATGGTTTTGAACCTAGTCAGAATGTAATTGTAATTGCAGCTACTAATAGACCAGATGTTCTTGACCCAGCTCTTCTAAGACCTGGAAGATTTGATAGACAAATTACTATTGATAGACCTGATTTAAAAGACAGAGAAGAAATATTAAAAGTTCATGCTAAACAGAAACCTTTAAATAAGGAGGTTTCATTAAAAAGTGTAGCTGAAAGAACTCCTGGTTTTTCAGGAGCAGATTTAGCCAACCTTTTAAATGAAGCTGCAATATTAGCAGCTAGAAATAATAAAAAGGAAATTACTTTAGGAGATTTATTTGAATCCATTGAAAAAGTTATGATTGGCCCAGAAAGAAGAAGTCGGGTGATTTCTGATCGAGAAAAGAAAATTACTGCTTATCATGAAGCTGGTCACGCTATAGTTGCTCATTTTTTACCCAACACTGATCCAGTGCAAAAAATTTCTATTATTGCTCGTGGACAAGCAGGTGGCTATACCTTAAAAGTGCCTACTGAAGATAAAAGACTACACTCTCGTTCGGAATTTTTAGATGAGCTAGCAGTTTTACTCGCTGGTCATTTAGTTGAAAAAAAAGTTTTTGGCGAGGTAACCACAGGAGCTACATCTGATCTAAGAAGAGCTACTGCTATAGCAAGAAGCCTAATTACTGATTATGGTATGAGTAATGATTTGGGACCAAGAACCTTTGGTGAGAAAGAAGATTTAATTTTCTTAGGTAAAGAAATTCATGAACAAAGAGATTATAGTGAAAAAGTAGCTGAAAAAATTGATGAAGAAATTTCAATCTTCCTAAAAAATGCTAGTGAAAAAGTTGAAAAAATATTAAATGAACAAAATGAAAAGTTAGAATTAGTAGTAAGAGAATTACTTAAACAAGAAACTTTAGAAAAACAAGAGTTTTTAAAAATAGTTGGTAATAGACCAAATAATAAACAAGAAAATAATAAATAAATTTTATGCCTAATCCAAAAAAAAGAAGAACTAAAAGTGCTGTTGGTAGAAATAGAGCTCATTTGGCTTTAAAAAAAACAAGCTTAAGTATTTGTCCTAAGTGTAAGGAATCTGTAAAACCACATAATGCTTGTGCAAACTGTGGACATTATCGCGACAAATCTATTGTCGAAATTAAAACTAAATTAGATAAAAAATAAATAATTATGTCAAATCGTCATTTATCACGAACCTTAGCTCTACAAACATTATTTACATGGGATTTTAATAAAAATAAAAAGAAAGATTTAGAGAAAATTGTTGATAATAATTTTACTAATTTCGCCCCTGATTTTAATGATGGTGGTTTTGTGAAAGAATTAGTAATTGGAGTAATTGATAATGTTGAAAAAATAGATAATTTTATTATTAAATATGCAACTGAATGGCCAATTGATCAACTAACTATTGTAGATAGAAATATTTTACGTTTAGGCATTTATGAATTAATGCTTACTGAGACACCACCGAGAGTTATTATAAATGAAGCGATTGAAGTAGCTAAAAGTTTTGGTGGTGATGCGTCTGGTAAGTTTATTAATGGAGTATTAGGAGCAATATATAATGCCTGGCCAGAAGAAGAAAAAAAGAAACGAGATAATCATTTTAAAAAAGAAGAAAAAAAAGAAGAAAAAAAAGAAGAAAAAAAATCATAAAATAATCCTGAATGATTAAATTATTGGATTGGTTTATCTAAGTCAATAATTTAGGCATTGAGTTAATTATGCAAGAATTTAAAAAACTAGCTAAAGGCTGGGGCTGTAATTTTAAAAATATAAATTTATTAAAACAAGCTTTAGTGCATCGTTCTTATTTAAATGAAAATCCTGATTTTGAAGTTGGTCATAATGAAAGATTAGAATTTTTAGGTGATGCAGTTTTAGAAATTATTGTTACGGAGCATTTATACTTTAAATTTCCTAGTACTTCTGAGGGAAATTTAACTAACTGGCGTGCCTCTTTAGTAAACTCTAAAATGCTACATAAAGTAGCTGAAGAATTGTCTATTGATGATTATCTTTATTTATCTAAAGGAGAGTCAAAAGATAAAGATAAAAAATCACGTCAATTTATACTTGCCAATGCAGTAGAGGCTATTATCGGTGCTATATATCTTGATCAAGGTATTAAAGAAGCTAAAAAATTTGTTGAAAAATATATATTAACAAAATTACAAGAAATACTAGACAATCAAACCTACCTTGATCCAAAATCAAAATTTCAGGAAAAAGCTCAAGAAAAAAAAGGCATTACTCCTCATTATGAAATTTTAGAAGAAAAGGGACCAGATCATGATAAGGATTTTAAAGTTGGACTCTATTTAAATGAAGACATGGTGTCTACTGGAAACGGATCATCAAAACAAGAGGCACAAGTTAGTGCCGCTACAGCTGGATTAAAAAAATTTAATTGGTAAAAAATATGGACATCAAAAAATGTTTTAAAATTGCTACTAATTTAAAAGTTTCTGATATTCATTTAGTTGTTGGTTATCCCGTTTTTATTAGAATTGATGGTCAACTTAAACCACTTTATAAATTAAGTGATTTTTCAAAAAATAAAATAAAGGATCAAGATATTGAAAAAATTGCTCAAGAAATATTAAGTGAAGAGCAGTTTAAAAGATTAAAAGAAAAAAAAGATATTGATTGTGGAATAACAATTGATAAATATCGTTTCAGAGTAAATTTCTCTTTTGAAAAAGGAAATTATAAACTAGCAGTTAGAACAATAACTAATGAACAACCTAGTCTTAAAGATATTGGTATGCCCCCAGTAGTAACTGATTTGCTACAATCCAAACAAGGCTTAATTTTAATAACTGGTCCAGCTGGTTGTGGAAAATCTACAACCCTAGCTGCAATGATTAACTATATTAATAAAAATAGAAAAGATCATATTGTAACCTTAGAAGATCCGATTGAATATATTTTTAAACCTAATAAAAGTTTAATTGCTCAAAGACAATTAGGTGAGGATATGTTAAGTTTTGCCTCAGGCCTTCGACATGTTTTAAGGCAAGATCCAAATGTAATCATGATTGGTGAAATGAGAGACCTAGAAACTATTAGCACTGCTGTTACAGTTGCTGAAACTGGTCATCTAGTTTTAGCCACTCTGCATACATATAGTGCGGCTCAAACTATTGATAGAATTATAGATGTATTCCCCGCTCATCAACAAAATCAAATTAAAGCTCAATTATCAATTGTTCTAAAATCAGTTATATCACAAAGGCTTCTACCAAGAAAAGATGGTGGACGAGTAGCTGCTAGAGAAATAATGATAAAAAATTCAGCAGTCTCTAATTTAATCAGAGAAGGAAAGGTAGGACAATTAAAAACAATTATTGAAACTGGTTCTTCACTCGGAATGAATACTTTTGAAAAACATGTTAAGGAATTATATGAAAGTAATCAAATAAGTTTAGAAGTGGCTAATTCTTATGTTGATAAGGATTATTTATTATCATAATTAAGCCCTTGACAAGCTTTTTAAATTTAGTATAATTATAATCAAGTTTTAAAATAATTATGAAAACAATTTTACTTAACTTAAAATTTCCGCGGTGATAAACTTGTCGTGCCAACGTCATTTTTAAAACCGCGTTAAACCGCGGTTTTTTGTTTCTTTGAGATTTTTCTTGTTTAATAATAATAACATATTATTAAACGAAAGAAATCTGAAAAGCACCTTAAAAATTAAATAAATAGTAAGTAAAAATATTAATATATTATATTTAGTTGTTTACTGCAATTTCAAACAACTAAGTATGTCTGTCAGTGAAGGGACAGACAGCACTTTTATTGTTAAAAATAAAAGTGTGGGAAAATCTCATTAAGAGTGTATGGTGGATGCCTTGACATAAGAAGACGATGAAGGACGTAACAGCCTGCGATAAGCTTCGGTGAGGTGGCAAGTAACCTTTGACCCGGAGATTTCCGAATGGGGAAACCCATCCGATTGAAGATCGGATATCCTAGTTCCTTGAGAATTAGGATGAAGACCTGGTGAATTGAAACATCTTAGTAACCAGAGGAAAAGAAAACAATAGTGATTCCCTTAGTAGTGGCGAGCGAAAGGGGAAGAGCCTAAACTCACATAACTGAGGTTGGTGCTTGGTTTACCAAGTATTAACCAGAAGGTTCTAGGACCATATGTTTTGTGGGGCTTGTAAGAGATCGCGTTTGTCGCCTAGACAGACAAGGTAAAGTCATAAAAAATGAATTTTAGTTGAAGTGAGCTGGAAAGCTCTGCCAGAGAGAGTGAAAGCCTCGTAAATAAAAAAGTTTGTTTCTTTACTGCGAATCATCTTAAGTAGGACGGGCCTCGTGAAATCCCGTTTGAATCAGGGTCGACTATGACCCAAGGCTAAATACTTCTTATGATCGATAGTGAACAAGTACCGTGAGGGAAAGGTGAAAAGCATCCCGGAAGGGAGGTGAAATAGTACCTGAAACCATATACTTACAAAGAGTCGGAGCCGTGCTTGCACGGTGACGGCGTGCCTATTGAAGAATGAGCCAACGAGTTTGTTCTATGTGGCTTACATAAGTTCCGTTTGGAAAATATGTGTAGTGAAAGCGAGGGTTAACCGCCCGTTTTTGTACTTCACTTTTGCGCATTAATTTATTTAGTGCGTTAAAAGTGAAGTACCAGTCGCATGGACAAGACCCGAAGCCGAGTGATCTAACCATGGCCAGGTTGAACTCTGTCGAAAGACAGAGGAAGGACCGAACCCACTAGTCGTGCAACACTAGGGGATGAGCTGTGGCTAGCGGTGAAATTCCAATCGAACTCGGCAATAGCTGGTTCTCCTCGAAATAGCTTTAGGGCTAGCCTCAAGTGCTGACTACGGGGGGTAGAGCACTGGATGAGGGCGGGCCGCAAGGTACCGTCTTCAATCAAACTCCGAATACTCGTAGGTGTAGCTTGGGAGTTAGACCATGGGCGCTAAGGTTCATTGGTCGAAAGGGAAACAGCCCAGACCGCAATCTAAGGTCCCTAAATTCACGCTAAGTGTTAAAGGTGGTGTTGTGACCGCGACAATTAGGAGGTTGGCTTAGAAGCAGCCATCCTTTAAAGAAAGCGTAATAGCTCACTAATCAAGTTGTTTCGCGCCGAAAATTTATCGGGGCTAAGCGTGATACCGAAGATGCGGGTTTGTTAATTTATTAACAAGCGGTAGAGGAGCGTTTTATTCTGCACTGAAGCTGTGTCGTGAGACATGGTGGAGCGGATAGAAGTGAGAATGTTGGCATAAGTAGCAAGAAGGCAGGTTAAAACCCTGCCCACCGAAAACCTAAGGTTTCCTGGGCAACGACAATCGTCCCAGGGTTAGTCGATCCTAAGGTAGCATTTGTGTAATGCAAGTGTCATACCGATGGAAGAGCTGGTTAATATTCCAGCACTACTGTGTTTTTCCGATGGAGGGACGCGGTTTCAAAGTTTAAGCGGGCTATGGTATGTCCGTTGATGGTTTCAAGAAGTGGCTTAGGTAAATCCGGGCCGATAACTTCAAGAGACAGTCAGAAGACAAAGTCGCAAGATGGAGTCAACTTAAGTGGCGGAATCGCCTAGAAAAACTTCTAGGGCTAAGAACATAGTAATCGTACCGCAAACCGACACAGGTAGGTGAGGCGAGAAGCCTCAGGTGTACGAGAGAACCTTCGCTAAGGAACTCGGCAAAACAGCGGCCGTAATTTCGAGATAAGGCCTGCCCTGAGCAATCAGGGCCGCAGCTAAAGAGCTCAAAGGACTGTTTACCAAAAACACAGCTCTCTGCTAACTCGCAAGAGGATGTATAGAGGGTGAAGCCTGGCCAGTGTCCGAACGTTAAGAGGAGGGGTTAATCATGCTTGCATGATGAAGCTCTGAATTGAAGCGCGGATGAACGCCGGCGATAACTATGAATGATTGTAGTTATAAAATTTGGCTATATGCTGGAATATCCTGTTAAGCTGGAAGTACTCATTCTTTTATAGAATAGTGAAAATCTTTCAGATAATCCTAGGTTAGGGTACGGGACAATCAGCAGGAAAGACTCTTAAATATATGAAGCAAAAAAAAATTAAACCAGAGCTAGCTTATTATTTAGTTGGCTTTGCAGATGGTGAAGGAAGTTTTAACGTTTCAATTAGAAAAAGACCTGATCATACTATGAAATGGCAAATTGTTTTAACCTTTAACGTTTCACAAAGTGAAAGTTATATATTATCACAATTTAAAAAACATTTAGGATGTGGTCGGATAGTGCAAAGAAAAAAAGATGGTCTATATATGTATGTAGTAGATAATCCTAAATCTTTGCAGGAAAAAGTAATTCCCTTTTTCAAGAAATATAAATTTCTTTCCCAGAAAAAAAAGTATAATTTTTCTATTTTCTGTCAAATTGCTAATTTAGTTTTTTCTAAAGAACATCTCAGTAAAGAAGGTTTTATGAAGGTTGTTGATTTAAGAGAAAAATTAAATATAGGTAAAGGCAGAAAAAGAAAATATAATAAAGAAGATTTACAAGAAATCTTCAAAGAGAATCCTCAGAGACTACACGCCAAACCACGTATTTTTCGTCCAGAAAAATAAGTGGATGATATAGTCCGATCTTTATGGAGACATAAAGTAGTATTTTTCTTAAAATACTAAGGTTTAATATAATTAAACTAACATTAATGAATCGTCCTAAGGTAGCGAAATTCCTTGTCGGGTAATTTCCGACCTGCACGAACGGTTTAACCATTTGAGCACTGTCTCAGCGAAGGACTCGGTGAAATTGCAATACGAGTAAAGATGCTCGTTAATCACAGTTGGACGAAAAGACCCCGTGAAGCTTTACTACAGCTTGATATTGAATTAGGGGTATGCATGTTCAGAATAGGTGGGAGACCTTCGGGTCGCCAGTGAGATACCACCCTTGTATATTTTTAATTCTAACCGCGTAATGCGGGACAGTGTCTGGTGGGTAGTTTGTCTGGGGCGGATGCCTCCCAAAAAGTAACGGAGGCGTTTACAAAGGTTGGCTATCCCGGAATGGAAACCCGGGAGATAGTGTAAAGGCACAAGCCAGCTTTACTGCAAGACTTACTAGTCGAGCAGTTGCGAAAGCAGAACTTAGTGATCCGACCATTCAATATAGGATGGTGGAAGCTCATCGGATAAAAGCTACTCCGGGGATAACAGGCTAGTCAGGTCCAAGAGTCCACATCGACGACCTGGTTCGGCACCTTAACATACTGGGGTGCCATCTCGAGTAATCGAGTGAATAAATTTGGCTTATAACGGTGGACTCCATAATTGTTTTAGCCTAAACTATAATTATGGACAATACCGTGGGAAGTCTAACTCAAACGCAAAAATCAATAATCATCGGTTCAATATTGGGCGATGGTTACTTGCGCGTTATTTTTAATAACGATTTATAATTTAAATTATATAAAGTTTTGTTTAATTTAGTACTCCGTAATTAAATTAAATAAGATAGATTTAAATTGTAAATGTAAAATTGAGTTATGACCCTGTAGAGACTTGTTTTTTGTTATCGGAACAAAAAACGGATAGCGCAAGCTATAATACGCCAACTCCTATTTGATTTTAATAGGATGAAGATATAGTCCGTGCCATTAGTAATAATGGAATTTACACGCGATGTCGGCTCGTCGCATCCTGGGGGTGAAGAAGCTCCCAAGGGTTGGGCTGTTCGCCCATTAAAGCGGCACGCGAGCTGGGTTCAGACCGTTTAGCAGCTAAATATTTTGGCTGTTAAACACTCTGAACCCTTAAAGACAAT
>SL_3KL_010_SEDDRAFT_10001795_pt1 | contig 19605 bp, 16 predicted proteins | sample SodLakKL_010_SED_2_FD_10381 | JGI IMG/M metagenome (IMG submission 10381) | reverse complement strand
AGACCAGCACATACACCACCAATGTATTTGTTATCCGGATCCCTGAAAAGTTGTTTTGAGGCCGGCTCATCATCCATGTCCCGATCTTTGTTTTTTCTGTTTCCACTATTGCTTTCTTCCCCTTCACTCATTTGTGCCGGTTCGCCAAGCTGTGCGATTACCTCTTTAACATCCTCAATGCTGACCACCTGTAATTGACCCTTTTTCTTTTCACGAAGCATTTCCGCAATCCGGTTTTCGATGCCGGAGATGATCTCATCACCTCCCTCTTCTCCACGGAAATGTTTGGTAATCCGCTCAAGATAACGACTCAAGACGATGTAAGCATCCTCATCAATGTGAAATACTACTCCACTGATATTTACTGTCAACGTTTTTTTCATGGTTTCCGATTTCAAAATTTAAAAATACGGTTAATATGATTCAAAATCAATCTTTTTCTGATATAATGTGTTCTACAGATGTTACCAATTCTTTCCATGTTTTGCCCAATTCATTGAGAAAACCATCACCCAAAGGGGTTATCATATAATATTTCCTGGGTGGCCCTTCCGTTGACTCTTCCCATCTGTACTGCAGCAATCCCTCATTTTTTAACCGGGTTAGCAGCGGATAGATCGTCCCTTCTACAACCAGAAGCTTTGACGATTTAAGCTTTTTGATCATTTCCGAAGCATAAGCCTCCCTCTTTGAAAGGATACTGAGGATGCAATACTCCAGGATCCCTTTCCGCATCTGTGCTTTTGTGTTTTCCAGTTTCATGAAATGTATTTTTTGCAAAGATAAGCTAAAAAATAGTACCATGCAAAACAAGGTAGTGATTTTTTCTGATATCTTTTTTTGACGGTTTCAAATGACACCTGTTGCCGTCAAAATGGCAGCATCTGTCAACTGGCATGGGCTTTGATTATCCGCGTATGGATAATCAGTAAATTCTATTTTAATAAAAATTATAAAAGGTATGCAAAAAGGTAAAATTAACGTTCAGACCGAGAATATTTTTCCTATCATCAAAAAATTCCTGTATTCGGATCATGAGATTTTTCTGAGGGAGTTAATTTCCAATGCGGTGGATGCCAGCCAAAAGCTGAAGACCATGGCCTCACTGGGCGATTTTAAAGGCGAACTGGGCGACATGCAAATTGAGGTTAAGCTCGATAAAGAGGCCAAAACACTTACGGTTTCTGATAAGGGGATTGGTATGACAGCCGAAGAGGTGGAAAAATACATCAATCAGATCGCCTTTTCCAGTGCTGAGGAATGGATAAGTAAATATAAGGGCAAGGATGCCAACCAGGTGATCGGTCATTTTGGCCTCGGGTTTTATTCCTCTTTTATGGTTGCTTCGAAGGTCGATTTGTATACAAAATCATATAAAAAGAATAGCAAAGGGGTAAAATGGACGTGCGACGGAACACCGGAGTTCACATTGGAAGAAAAGCCCAAAAAGGCCCGCGGCACCGATGTGGTCTTGCACATTGCGGATGATTCAGTTGAATTTTTGGAAGAGGGCAGGATACATGGTCTTTTAAAAAAGTATTGCCAGTTTTTGCCGGTTGAGATTGTTTTTGGCACCGAGGAGGAGACTGTTAAAGAGAAGGATGACAAAGGGGAGGAGAAAGAGATAAAAATCACGAAGCCACGGATCATTAACAACACCAAACCGGCATGGACCCAGCATCCGACCAATTTGAAGGAGGAGGATTATAAAAGCTTTTACAGGGAACTGTATCCGATGAGCTTTGATGAACCGTTGTTCAACATTCACCTGAATGTGGATTATCCGTTTAACCTTACAGGAATTTTATATTTTCCCAAGGTGAAACAAAACTTTGAGGTGCAGCGTGACAAGATTCAGCTTTATTGCAATCAAGTATTTGTTACAGATTCTGTCGAAGGCATAGTGCCCGACTTTCTTACCTTGTTGCATGGTGTGATCGATTCGCCCGACATTCCGCTGAATGTTTCCAGGAGTTTTCTGCAGAGCGACAGCAATGTGAAGAAGATCAGTTCACACATCACCAAGAAAGTTGCCGATAAGCTCGAAGATCTGTTCAATGAAAAGCGGGAGGAGTTTGAGTCGAAATGGGATGACATCAAGATATTTATTGAATATGGGATGATTTCTGATGATAAATTCAGGGAGCGGGCCAAAAAATTCTGTTTGCTCAAAAACACTGAAGGCAAGTATTTTACCTTGGATGAATACCGCGACCATATAAAAACACAACAGACAGACAAAGACAAAAAGGTGGTTCACATCTATGCCACTGAAAAGGATGATCAGCATTCATTTATTGAGGCAGCCAAGGAGAAGGGCTATGACGTTCTGGTATTGGACACACCGATCGACAGCCATTTTGTGAACATGCTTGAAAGTGAAGGGGAGAATGTTTCATTTGTTCGTGTGGATGCAGAAGTAGCAGATAAACTCATTAAAAAGGATGATGAGTTACCCTCAAAGCTTAATCAGGAGCAGAAAGACAAACTCAAACCCATCATTGAAAAGCATCTTGATACAAAACAGTATCAGGTTGCATTTGAAAATCTCAGTGAATCTGAGCATCCGATGATGATCACACAGCCTGAGTTCATGAGACGCATGAAAGACATGTCGGCACTGGGTGGCATGAGTTACATGGGCAACCTGCCCGACAGCTACATGGTTGTGGTTAACAGCAATCACAAGCTTATCGGCAAGCTTCTGGAGGAGGAAAATGAGGAGTTACGCGACAAACAGGTCAAGCAGTTGATTGATCTTGCCTTGCTGGCGAAGAACCTGCTCAAAGGGGAAAGCCTAACGCGTTTTGTTCAGCGCAGTGTAGATCTGTTCTGATTGATCGGAATATCCAATCAGTTAGTTGATATAAATCGGTCCGTCAGGTCCGAGCGGAATACCAAGCCAAACCCACAACATCAGCGTTGCGATCCATACAATGCCCAGCACGATTGTGTAGGGCAGCATGGTTGATATGATTGTCCCGATTCCATAACGTTCATCATACTTTTGGGCAAAGGTGACGATCAGTGCAAAATAGCTCATCATCGGTGTAACCAGATTGGTAAGACTGTCGCCAATGCGGAATGCCGCCTGCGTAATTCCCGGATGGTAAGCGTTGTCGAGCAACATCAGCATGGGGATGAATACGGGTGCAATGATTGCCCATTTTGCTGAAGCACTTCCCATAAAAAGGTTAATGAATGCCGATAACAGCACAAAGGAGGCAATGAGTACCGGCCCGGTAAAGCCAATGTCGCGCAATCCTGCTGCACCACGGATAGCTATAATCAGTCCAAGGTTGGATTCATTAAAGAAATAAACAAACTGAGCAGCAAAAAATACCAGCACAATGTAGGACCCCATACCACTCATTGATTTGATGATGTGTTTCATCATGTCTTTGTCATTACGGACAGTACCGACAATTATACCATAAACGAGGGCTGGAATGAAGAATAGCAGTAAAATGCCGATAATGATACCATCAAAGAAAGGGGAGTGCAGCACCGATCCCGTTTCCGGATGACGCAGCAGTCCATTTTCAGGAATTACGGTAAATGCAAACAGGATGATGAACAGCAATACGGATATACCTGCCCATCGCAGCCCTTTCAGTTCAATAGGTTTTAACCTTTCTATCACAAAATGCTCAGCCGGTCCTTCATATTTGCCAAGGCGCGGCTCTACAATTCTGTCGGTAACCCATACCCCAACAAAGAGTACGACGAAGCTGGATGCGATCATGAAATAATAATTGACTGCCGGATTCACCACCATATCAGGTATAATCATTTGTGCAGCAGATGTGGAGATTCCTGCGAGTATCGGATCGATGGAGCCAACAACAAAGTTGGCTCCAAATCCACCACTCACGCCACAGAATGCGGCTGCCAATCCGGCCATCGGGTGCCGTCCAATGCCGTGAAATATCATGGCTCCCAATGGGATCAGGATCACGTAACCTGCCTCTACGGCAAGGCCGGAGATAATCCCTGCCAGTACAACGGCTGCGGTGATCATTTTTGTGGGAGCACCCAGAACCAATGCACGGATCATGATATTGAACAGGCCGGTACCTTCGGCAAGACCGATACCCACCATTACTACAAGAACATATCCAAGTGGCGGGAATCGCAGGAAATTGTCCAGGATGTTGGTATACATCCACCTGAATCCATCTGCGCTTAAAAGGTTTTTTGCGGTTACCAGGTTTCCGTCAACCGGATGTACTGCAGAAACCCCAGTCCAATAGCTGATGGCGGATATCAGAATTACGATTCCGGCCAGCATTGCGAAAATAGTTGCGGGATGTGGCAACTTGTTTCCGACAACTTCAATAAAATCAAGAACTTTGCTAAATACTCCTCCGGGTTTGTTAATCTTATTATCAGGCTTCATAAAGAAGGTTTAGAAGTTTGGTTGTTTAGTTGGAAATGTAAAAATTGGTTGTATCAATCGAACAGTGCGTCGGGGTATCGGCTTGGCATCTCATCCCTGGGCTTGTCAAGTCTCAGGTAGTAGTCAAACCAGTCCATGGTGCGCACCAGGTAATCAAGGCGATGAACATTTCGCGCATTACCGTGACCTTCGTTCTGATACCAGATCAGTCTGACTGGCGCACTTCCGTGCAGTTTTAACGCCCTGTACATTTCAAGTCCCTGCGAAGGGTGAACCCTTGGGTCTGCATCGCCATGAAGAATCAGGGTGGGGGTGAGGCTCTGGTGCGCATATTTGACGGGACTTCTGCTGTAGACATCCTGCCAGTCCTCATGTGTCCAGTATCCCCAATGTACCATGTAATCTTCCCACGGAATGTCTGTTGTATTCCTCTTTGAAATTTGGTTCGAAATACCTACGAACATGACCGCTGCGGCGAACCTGTCGGTGTGGCGCGTTGCCGACCATGCTGAAAAATATCCCCCGTATGATCCGCCACCGATTCCTACACGGTCAATGTCTACATATCCGATCTCAATCAGATGATCGATGCCGTCAATCACATCATCATATTCAACACCTACCAGATCGCCATAACCCGCCATGGTAAAATCTACACCCCGCCCGGAGCTGGCCCGGTAGTTGGGCATGAAAACAAAATAGCCACGCGCTGCCGCCACCTGACCCCAAATGCTGTAAGCGGTAACCCAACCATTCTGCACGGCTGCTTCCGGACCACCGTGGATGTATGTAATCAATGGATAGCTTTGTCCCTCCACATAATCCAGGGGATAAACCAGCACACCTTCGATGTCTTGTTCGTCACGTGCATAGTAAGTTAGCTTACGCTGATCTGCCAGTCTGATATTTCCAAGCCAGGGATTGTGGTCAGTGAGTTTGGTAAGTAATTGTCCGTCCAATTCAAAAATAAAGAGCTCATTTGGGTGGGCTGGTGTATTTGCAGAAAGGACAATGGTGCCTTCACTATACTGAAACCTTCTGAAAACGATGGTTTCCGGCTCAATCAGTATGTTGCGTTCCTCCTCATCCAGCTTTTGTTCGCTTAAAACAATATCTACACCCTCTTCAGCAGCGAATAGCAGTGTATTATTATCTTGCCACGCCATGTCAATTACAGAAAGCTCCATGCCCTGAACATAATTTCGCAGCTCCTCGAAAGCAGGGATGGTGTCTGCTTTCAGGTCAATTACAAAGAGGCTGCCAACAACTGAGTCTTCCATTTTACTGGCTGCACGGAATGCAAGCTTGGTGCCGTCAGGGCTGAAAGCCAGGTTCCCAAGCTTTCCTGGATTGTCCATGATTAGTTCCACATCTCCGGTTTCAAGGTTTACCAGATGGATGCGCTTGAACATGTAACTGTCGTCAACAAGGTTGCGCGGAGCTATTGCGGCTGCCGCATACTGTTTATCCGGACTCAGGGTGAAGTCAAAAATGGTCATTCCTTCTGTAACCTGACGCGTTTCATGCGTTTCAGTATTATAGACATACAGATTGCGATGTACCCACTCCTCTTCATAAACCTCGATCTGATAGCCTTTATTCCGTAATTCCTGGCGAAGCGGGTCCTGTGGTCCGGTTGACACAATGGCCAATCTGTTATCATCCAGGAAGGCGTAGCTCATTACACTCGAAGTATGTTCAGTGATGGCACGTGGCTCACCACCTCTTAAACTCATGGCGTAAACCTGCATGTATGGAATCTCCGGCAGGTTTGCTCGAAAGGTAACGGCATCACCGGAAGGTGTCCAGCCAATGTCAAAAATCCTTCGATTGCCGGTCATAAAAGGAATGATTGCATCATTCACACGATCATACACATAAAGTTCGCGGTAATCGTTACCAGCCGAATGTGTGAAAGGTCGGGGTACATTCAGGGTAAAAGCGATGTATTGCTGATCGGGTGACATCGATACTTCAACGACCGTTTTCAGATCAAAAATGTTATGGGTGGTCATGATGTCATCGGCCTGGACAAAAGGTATAGCCAGCCAGAGAAAAGCGAAGATGATTGTCAGTTTTCGCATGCTTGTTGCTTTTGGTTAATAAATGGTTGTATCTGCATTCGAAAGCATTCAACAGCATTTCGATGCTGCTTTGTATGTAATGGCCACAAATTTAATGATTTTTGCCAAACAGGATCCACCAAACTAAATTTAGGTTTCAAGAATCTGATAGTGCCCTACATGGCAATCCTCAAAGTCTTTTTGAAGCGGCGGAAGGATGTCTGCATTTTTAAAGAATCCGTAAAGGGCAGATCCACTTCCGCTAAGAGATGCATAAACTGCACCATGTTCTCGCAAACGATCTTTGATCTTTTCAAGGTAGGGGTAAGTCTTAAATAATACANATTCAAAATCGTTAGTCAGGTTCTCCTGCCAATGACTTAAAGGCAATGTTATCAGATCCTTTATCGGGATCCTTCGCGGTTNCGGTGTGATCAGGCTATAAGCTTCGGCCGTTTTTATTCTGAATGGNGGTACTATGATGATCAGATGGAATCCTGACAGGTCTGATGTGAAAANTGTTTCAAATATTTCTCCGCGTCCTCGAACCAGGATTGCCTTGTTATAGANAAAGAAAGGGCAATCACTCCCCATTTTTAAGGCCAGCTTCTCGAGCCGGTCNTTNGTAATGTTCAGTTTATAATAATCGTTGAGCATTCTTAGCATAAAGGTTCCGTCGGCACTGCCTCCTGCCAGACCTGATCCTGCAGGTATCCCTTTGCGCAAATAAATATGAAGCGGTTCTAAAGTGTCTGTTTTTTCCCGGAAGCCAATTTGGATTTCATCCTGAATGAGCTTTATGGCCTTCATGATCAGGTTTTCATGAGGCTCTCCAGGTATTGGGATTCCAGTGGCAATGAATTTTGTTTGGTTGTTAATGGCCGGAACGATCTCAAGGGCATCATGCATTCCAACTGGCAGCATGACGGTTTCGATATCGTGAAACCCATCGCTGCGCTTTGCTTTTACTTGCAGGCCAAGGGTTATTCGGGCGTTGGGGAAACAAAGCATGGTTGATTCCTTTATTTGGTTGATTGAACTTGGTTGGGAAATTAATCCCATTCAATAATAAATCCCTCCTCCTCCTGTTTTCGGATGCGCTCTCGCTCCTTTTGCCTGTCATCTTTATGTGATGTGGTATCGGGGGGTTGTCGTGATATAAACCGGAACTCATCGCGGAGAATGTCGCGGAGGTTTTCCCGTTCCTCCCTTATATCCTGACGTAACTTATCTTTTAATCCTTCCTGATCATAGCGCACTGCCACATCATGAGTTGTTCCGGTGAGCTTAAGGAAAAGAGTTGTGCGTCCAAGGCCGTCATCAATAATTTCACCAAACTGATCCTGTGGATTTCTGCTTTCTCGATGCCTGCGCGAAAGTAACTCTGAGAGTTCGACCCGAAGCCTGTAGTCGATTTCGTTACCAAAACTATGTTCACCCGAGAGTTCCAGGTTCAAAACGTTTGAGTGGATCTCCATCATCGGAATGAAAATCATTTTATCACGAATGTAAATTTCATTTTTCAAAGTTGAGAAGGCTACGTTGCTCAAATCACCGGCTCTGATATAGCGACCAAGTGCCTGCATTGGCTGGTAGTTGACGAGTTCTCCGTTTTCCACGATTAGGGAAGCGCTGGTTGCCATGGTTTCCCATCTGATCCTGAGCTCCTGTGTCCATAGTGAGAAAAAGTCAATATTGGCAGTTACCCGTCCGAATATATTTTCGTCGACAATACTGGTTTGACCAAAATTGCCGGTTTGATAAAAAAGCTGGTGGATGTCGACATTCTTTAAAGCTGCATTGGTATGGAGTCTGATTTCTCCTGCATGTCCGGTGTCAATGCTGCCGGTCATTAATGCACTGCCATCCATGGTATTGAAAGCAAGCTTCTCTGCATATAACTGCCGGTCAACCAATGTGGTCTCTGCCTGAATGTTGGTAGCTGAAAAACGCCTGAATTTTAAATTTCCAACACTTGCATTGAGAGAAAGATTCAGGTGCTTGGGGAAACTTAAACGGTACCCGTTATTCCCTCCATTCCGACCGTTTGCCATTAGAATTTCATCCAGCAAAAGTTTTTCTGAAGCCATAAATGCTTCAACATAAAGAACTTCTTGCGGAATAAACATGAAGGGGAGCAGGTTGTAAACCGTTCCCGTCAGGGCAATATCGCTTTGCCCCATTTTTCCGGATAGTTTCTCAATAATCAATATGTGATCTTTTGCAAGTTGGAACGTTCCACTGAACCCATGATAACTGAGCGGGTTATCTTTCGTTGAGAAACTCAGGTCGTGAAATTGCAAACTTCCCTGAAAGTTTGAGGACAGAAGGTCGCTGCCTGATATACCTGTCTGGCTGTTGATCTTACCTGAAAAAAACAGATCCGCTTTTATAGCACCCTTTTTTACATTGATGGTGTTAATACCGGTCCATCCCAAAAATTCGGTGGCGCTAATTTCTGCAAAGAGGTCGATTTCGAGTCCGGGCTGATGCAGATTCTCGATACTGACATTGCCACGGATATTGCCAGATTCGGTTTTTGCACGAAGTCCATTAAGTGTTATTGCACTTGTTTCTTGTGTTTTATTGATTCCGTTTGTGTAGTGGCCTTTCAGACTGATATTGCCAATCATCAGATTCTTGTCAGGATGGTCAAAGCTTCCTTTGTCAATGTTAAAATCGGCTGTTATTAAGGGTGTTTTATTGATTCCAATATCTCCTGCTATGTGTGATGAGAAATCAATGTTTCCTCTCGGGTTATACGGGCTTAATAAACCAGAAATCTCGTTCGGGAATTCATTTAGTATCGATTCTATCCTGAAATTGTTTCCCCTTAACGTGACATCCACAAGAAGACCATCATGAGAGGGGAGAAATTCTCCGGAAACCTTTAAAAGATGATCTTTGTATAAAATGCTGCTTTTCGCCACAGTCCAGGTTGACCCTTCCCGGAAAGAGCCGCTCAAATGCAGTTCATGAATCAGGATGTTTTGAAAATGTTGATTTTCAGTGGTTATATAGTTTACTTCCATTTCATAAAGATGCAAACGGCGCAGATCAAAATGGAAAGTGTTGTTCCGAACATTTTGATTACCGGGTTGCTCCATTTGGAAAATGTCAGGATCAAAAGTGGTGGTAATGTTTCCGTTTCTGATGATCAATCGCTGGACGTGGTACTCCTTTCTGAATATGTCGAGGATGTTAAAGTGGAGTTGTATGCTGTTTGCATCAGCATACAAAAATACCGAATCGGAAGGTTGGCCGCTTTGTAGCGTTACACCTGTTGCTGTAAGGGAGGCCATCGGAAAACTTCTGATGACACCAAATTCAAGTGCATCAACCTGAACATCGATATTAAGGCGATGTTGCAAATGGTGGGAGAACTGATCCATGATATAGTCGCGCTGGACCCAGGCGACCAACAGCAGAATTACTGAAAGTGCAACGATAAAAATTGCACCACTCAGGAACATGAGTTTGAAAAACTGTCTAAGGACAGGATTCTTTCGTGACTTGGTGCTGTTCATGAAGGGTTAACGGATCATTTTCAGATAAATGATTTCTTTTTCTGTTAGTTTTCGCCACTTTCCTCTTGGGAGGTCTTTTTTTGTAAGGCCGGCATACATCACCCTGTCAAGTTTCACCACCTTGTAACCGAGCTGTTCGAAAATACGTCTTACCACCCTGTTTTGGCCTGAATGGATCTCAATACCAATTTCACTTTTGTTTTCCGGGTTCGCATAGGCGATTGTGTCGGGTACGATTTTATCTTTACCCAGACTTATGCCATTGGCAATCCGTTCCATGTCTTGTTTTGAGACCCCTTTGTGCAGTTTAACATGATAAAGTTTTTTAACGTCATGAGACGGATGGCTGAGTTTTTTGGTTAGTGCTCCATCATTGGTAAGCAGGAGTAAGCCCGTTGTATTTCTGTCGAGCCTGCCTACGGGATACAATCTTTCTTGAAAACTTTTGCCGATAAGCTCCATAACGGTTCTACGTTCCCTTGGGTCATCGGTAGTTGTAATATAGTCTTTGGGTTTGTTCAGCAGCACGTATACTTTCTGTTCATTTACAAGTTTTTCCTTGCCGTACAACACTGTATCACCGGGCATCACCTTTGTTCCAAGTTCGGTGACAATTTTCCCGTTCACTTTGATGGCGCCGCTGGTGATCAATACATCAGCCTCGCGGCGTGAACATACACCAGCATTTGCAATGTATTTATTTAACCGGATTGCAGTTTCCTCCTTTTTCTGGAATCTTGGTGTGGATTTCGGACGTACACCTTTTTTGCGTGTCCTTCCAGCCGATGGATTGTTTCGCGTGTTTCTCATACTTACCTTGGGATGTATTTGTATATATAGCAAAAAAGGCGCGATGGCGCCTTTATGTAACGTTTATGCAGTGCTTTTTATTCCGTTATCTCATTTAATTTGTCAAAAGTGTCATTGACTTTTTTGAGCAANTCGCTGTAAAGGTTTCTGTAATAACTACGAAGATTCTTATTTGCGTCTGTTGGTTTTGGGTTATTCACCTTTTCGATCAGCTCTTCACGAAAGATTAGCGTCTCATTAATGATTTCATCAAGCTCATTGTCTTTCTTTCCCTTGTTCAGTGCCTGATGCATCAGACATGTGCCGATCACTTCATCAGTCAGAAAGTTGATGTCTTTTTTCAGGTTTTTCTTGCTTGCCATTGTAATTATAATTATTGATTAAACATATACTTTAGAAGTCAATGATCTCCACATCAAATAACAAAACGGAATTCCTTGGGATGCCGGGTTGCGAGAACTGCCCATAACCTGCCTCTGAAGGTATTAATATGGTGGCTTTGCTTCCTCTGTTTAGAGCCATCACTCCAATCCGAAACCCTCTTACTACGTTAGCAAGATTAAGGCGCGCACCTTGGCCACTGTCAAAAACATCACCATTGAGAAGCGCACCCAGGTAGTTCATTAAAACCAGACTGTTCTCTGATGGATTTCCACCTACACCTTCCTGCATGATTACAAGAAAGACACCCTCTTCAAGCTCTATGGCATCCAGTTCATTTTCTTCAATGTACTCCAGTATCTTTTTTCTGTCACGCTCTGCGATGACGTCCGGATCGTTTCTGCTACAGGAAAGAAAAACAAATGCCAGCGAAAAAAGAACGCTGTAAATAAATGCTTTACGTTTCATTGCCATTTGCTGTAATTAAATGCTTAATGGTGCAAAGATACGCAAAATGAAGCAGATCAATCTACATTATCGTGCAAAAAGGAGTTGTTTGACTTTATTTGTGTTTTATTGTCATCTGATTCCTGCAAAGTAAATCTGGATATTTGTGATTCATTGCTGGCTGGAACAGGATTCAAATTCACGTTTCTTCTGACATATGCCGGAAGTCTTTCCAATTCAGTCAGGCCGTCTGGTGTTTTCAATTGCAAACTTAGGCTCTTGAGCCTTTCCTCCCTGTTTTGGATGCGCTGTTGTTTTTCTTCAGCGCTTAATTCCTTGTTACAGTAAGGCATCTCCTGAAGTGCTTCGGCACCATGGCTGGCAATTTTTGTTTGGAACTCCTGAATCGATTTTTCGGGAATCATGGATGTCCTTTTTTCTGTATTACCCGATTGCCTTTCTTGATTTGCACTTGTTTGGTTTACATGAACATCTTCTGCTTCAGTTCTGTTTTTCACAAAGGGCAATTCTTCACTTTTTTCCGGGGTGTCTGCTTTTGTACCATCTTCTTTCAGTTTCATTACTTTTCTGACGGCTGCAGGTTTATAGTCTATGTCATACAAATTGCTGCTGGTATCAAAACCGGTTGCAACCAATGTTACACTTATCTTTGCCTCCAGGCTGTCATCCTTACCCAGTCCCCAGATTATTTCGGCAGACGAACCTGCTTCATTCTGAATATAATCGGTTATTTCAGTTATCTCATCCATAAGGACCTCTTCCTTCCCACTGGTTATGTTTAACAGGATGTTTTTGGCCCCATTGATTTGGTTGTCATTCAAAAGTGGCGACGAAAGGGCTGTTTCAATGGCATTAATGGCTCGGCTTTCCCCTTCTGCACTTCCGCTTCCCATGATAGCCACACCGCTGTCAGACATTACTGTGCGAACATCTGCAAAGTCAACATTGATGTTTCCAGTCAGGGTAATGATCTCTGCGATGCCTTTGGCACCGGTTGTCAGAACATTATCAGCTTTTGCAAATGCTTCCGAAACACTCAGATTGCCGTAAAGTTCCCGTAAACGGTCATTGGAAATTATCAGAAGGGTATCCACTCCTGACGCTAACTCACGAATTCCTTCCTCAGCTTGCTGGCGCCGCTTTCTTCCTTCGAACGAGAAGGGGATTGTAACGATACCAACTGTGAGCACCCCCATCTCTTTAGATGCCTTGGCAATTACGGGAGCTGCACCAGTGCCTGTTCCACCTCCCATGCCGGCTGTTATAAAAACCATTTTGGTATTTGATCCATAGGCCTCTTTGATGCGATCGATGTCTTCAATCGCCGCCTTGCGCCCTACTTCTGGAATACTCCCAGCCCCGCGCCCGTCGGTAAGATTCACCCCAAGCTGGATTTTATTTGGGACAGGACTTGCGTCAAGAGCCTGGGCATCTGTATTGCAAACAAAAAAGTCAACACCCTCTATACCCTGCCTGAACATGTGGTTTACAGCATTACTGCCTCCCCCTCCAACACCAATCACTTTAATGATGGAGCTTTGGTTTTTTGGTAAGTCGAATTTGATCATGTCTTTCGTCATAACTTTCTGATATTTCTATTTGTTTTTTATTGATCACTGTCTTTTTCAAAGAAATCTTTTCCTCTAGAGAATATTTTATCAAGGAAAGAATCTTTCCTTTTACCGGTCTTTTCGTTGTTTTTCTTTTTCTGTTTATTCCTTTTTTCAAGGTTTTGCAACCCTTTTATTACGAGACCAACCCCTGTGGCATGCATCGGACTGCCAATCTCACCGCTCAATGTTTTTGCCAGATGTTCGTTTGGGTATCCGATACGTGTATCCATTCCGGTTATGAATTCTGTCAGCTGGGCTATGTGCTTTAGCTGGCTTCCCCCCCCTGTCAGCACAATTCCTGCAATCAGCTTTTTTTCAAAGCCGGAAGTTTTGATTTCATAATATATATGCTCAATGAGTTCCTCCATTCTTGCCTGGATAATGTGTGCGAGATTTTTAAGTGATATTTCCTTAGGTTCACGCCCTTTCAGCCCCGGAATAGAGACGATCTCTTCATCTTTATTCTCAGATGCCAGTGCCGATCCAAAACTTTTTTTCAAAGCCTCTGCCTGGTTTCTGATGATCGCACAACCCTCCTTGATGTCTTCGGTGATCACATTGCCACCAAGAGGAATCACAGCAGTATGGCGGATGATTTCATCCTGGAAGATAGCCAGATCGGTTGTGCCACCGCCGATGTCGACCAGAACCACACCTGCTTCCTTCTCCTGGTCACTTAGTACAGCCTCTGCCGATGCAAGGGGCTCCAGAATCATATCTGAGATCTCCAGTCCGGCTTTGGTTACACATTTGTCGATGTTTTTTGCCGCCGCCACTTTCCCGGTAATAATATGGAAGTTGGCCTCCAAACAGTTGCCCGACATCCCGATCGGTTCGCGTATCCCCTGCTGCCCGTCAATAATGAACTCTTGAGGTATAACATCTATAATCTCTTCACCAGGGGGAAGGGCTAGTTTATACATGTTTTCAACAAGATTGTCCACATCGACCTGCTCTATCTCTTCGTCAACGCTGTTTCGCATGATGTTTCCGCGATGTTGGACGCTTCGAATGTGCTGACCGGCGATGCCTACATTTACAATCTTTATGTCAACGTCGGAACTTAAACCTGCCTCTTTAACCGCCTCCTCAATGGAGTTGACGGTATATTGAATGTTTTCAACAACACCGCGGTTCACACCCAATGAGTCGGCCCGCCCCATTCCAAGAATTTCAACCTTCCCGTATTCGTTTTTTCGTCCAACTATACAGGCGATTTTTGTTGAACCAATATCAAGACCAACAATGATTTCCGATGATTCCATAACTGTTATTTATTTTGAACAAATTACCTGATTATTAAATTCCAGATTAATGGTTCTATAATAATACCAGCCTTTCTGTGCGAGATTGCCGGTATAAAACATTTTCAGTTTTTTAAACTTATGCGCAATCCTTTCAGCTTTGCCAAATTGGATAATGTGCACTGCATTTCTGGGTGTCAGTTCATACTTGCCATCTGCTGTTACATAAACATGGTCAATAAATGCACTCCAGAAAGATTCCGAATGTACAAAGCTGACCAGCTGAAACAGCCCTGATAAATATGCATCCTCTTTTCCGCCGGGTAATGTGTCGTTAACATTTGCTCCGGCAACAAAAGGTGCGGCAATATGACCTGTTGCAATCATAACCCTTGCGGTGTGCCTGTCTGACAAAGGAAACATGTATCCTTCACTATCAATATAAAAGCTTTGATTGTCCGTGTTAACAATGCGTACAACAGGGTCACGCAGCGTGATCTCAATTCCGACTCTTCCTTGCACCGTGCGAAAAACATTTGCATTTGCAACGAACGGGTTGCTGCCTATAACCCTGTGCAGGTTGATCATCCTTTCAGCTGTCATAACCGTACCTTCAAGACTGTCAAGATGGGCGTTAATTGATTCTATAATGTCATCATAGTGAATAAAATAATTGCCACTTGCACTTGTGATTGTGATGTCGGCGTTGCTGCAGGGTGTAATTTTATGGTACCTGGATGCAAAACCAAAAAGGGCTGCCAGTCCGGCTATTACCAGAAGATAAAAAATGACATATAGTGTTTTGCGCAGCATCATAATTCTTTTTGCATCAAACTTTGCTTAATAAGGGGGCACAAACGGTCAATATCGCCTGCACCCATTGTCAAAACCACTTCAGTTGGTTGATTCGCCAAATAATCAACCAACTCCTCTTTGCTCATGAGTTGAGCTGCTGTTTTTTTGATCTTGTTGATAATTATTTTGGAATCGATACCCTGGATTGGCTTTTCCCTGGCCGGATATATGTCCAGCAGAATCAATTCATCCAACTGCTCAAGGCTCTCAGCAAACTGAACTGACAGGTCTTTTGTTCGCGAGAACAGATGAGGCTGGAAGACACCAGTAATCTTTTTATCAGGCCACATTTCACGTGCTGACCTGATGCATGCTGTGATTTCTTCCGGATGGTGCGCATAATCGTCAACATAAACCGTGTTTTTTGTTTGCAGGTGAATTTCAAAGCGACGTCTGACCCCTGTAAAGCTATTTAGTCCGTCACGGATGTCGTTTGGGTGGATGCCTGCCAGCTGTGCCAGGGCGGCAGCACCAAGAGCATTCTCCATATTATGTCTTCCAGGGTGTTGCAGTGCGATGCCCGTTAGTTGGAGTTCTCCGTCAATGGTTGCCCTGTATAGGCCGTCAATTATATGAATATCCTTTAAAAAGTACCCTGCCGGGGGATTGATATGGTAATCTATTGCCCTCCGATGAATGGAGAGCTCTTGTTCAACCCCTTTCCGATACAGTAATTGTCCGTTGGGGTCAATGTTGCGGGTGAAAAGTTCGAATGATTCCAACATCTTTTGACGGTCTCCGTATATATCCATGTGATCACTGTCAACAGCACTTATCAATGCCAATTGCGGTTTCAGATGCAGAAAAGACCTGTCAAACTCATCAGCTTCAGCAATCAGCCATTCTGCTTGAGCATCCCCTATGTAATTACTGTTATAGTTGAGACTGATTCCACCAAGAAATGACAAACAGGGCTTTCCTGCGTATTTCATGATATGTGTCAGCATCGCGCATATAGTGGTTTTGCCATGGGTGCCCGCTACAGCTATGGTGGGCATTTTTTGTGAGAGCATTCCCAGCACTTTCGCCCGTTTAACGATGGGGGTTGCTGTGTTAAGAAAGTATTGGAAAAGTTTGTTGTTTGCTGGAACTGCGGGTGTATAAACCACCAGGTCAGGGGGGTAGCCGATCAGTGACGGATCATCATCATAAAACACATCAATGCCTTCATTTTGCAAAGCCTGTGTAAGATCCGAGTGGGTTTTGTCGTAACCGCAAACATAAACGCCTCTGCCATGGAAGTGACGTGCCAGGGCACTCATTCCTATTCCCCCGATACCAAGGAAAAACATGTGCTGTATGTCGTTTAACGGTTTTTTCACTGTTCGTTAATCACTTTGTAATTTGTTTTTACGATACTTAATACAACCCCGGCAATAACGCCGGCTGCATTTCTGTATGAAAGTGCAGCCATTCTTTCTTTAAGCCGGTGCATCTTGTTCTGGTCAAATATGAGTGCCCTGACCTCTTCTCCCAACATGGAACGGGCATCTGTATCCCTGATCATTACGGCAGCATGATGATTAACCAACGCCATTGCATTTTTGGTCTGATGATCCTCTGCAACATGAGGGGAGGGGATAAGGATCGCTGGTTTTCTGATAACACAGAGCTCCGATACTGCAATAGCTCCTGCGCGGCTTACAACAAGATCCGCTGCTGCATAGGCATAATCCATTCTGTTAATAAATTGTTTCACTGCAACATTTTGCCGGTTTTTTAGCTGCTGCTGTATGCTTTGGGCCTCACTGAAATATAACCTGCCTGTTTGCCATATTACACGAATCCCTTGTTCTAAAAACCCATCCAGGTGTATGGCCATACTCTCGTTAAGGGTGCGTGCTCCCAGACTGCCACCCGTTACCAGCAGAACCGGGCCATCTCCGCTGAGTCCGAAATAATCAAGCGCCTCTTCCCGTTTGCCTTCAATACTCACAACCTCTTCCCTGATTGGATTACCCGTAATGTAAAGCTTCTGTTTTGGAAAGTATTTCTCCATGTTTTCATAGGCTACACAGATTTTATCCGCTTTTTTGCCCAACAGGCGATTGGTTAGTCCCGGAAAGGAGTTTTGCTCCTGAATAAGCATAGGAATTTGCTCTCTTTTGGCTGCCCACAATAAAGGACCGCTGGCGTATCCACCAACACCTATCACAACATCCGGTCTGAACCGCCTTACAATCTTTTTAGCTCCTCGTATGCTCTTAAGCACTTTCCAGGGGAGTAAAAAATTTTTCCATGTCAGCCTGCGCTGCAACCCTGCAATATCAAGCCCGATAATATGGAAACCCGCTTCCGGTACTTTTTGCATCTCCATACGTCCTTTTGCTCCAACAAAGAGGATGCGCGCATCAATTACTTTTTTCTTTAATGCTGTAGCTATGGCAATAGCGGGAAACACATGACCTCCTGTACCCCCACCGGCAATGATTACTTTAAGTGTGCTATGTTGTTTATCCTTACTCATCTGTTTTCTGCATATTTTCAGTCCCGGTTTGTTCCTCCTCAATGCTTCTGCTAACACTCAGGATAATGCCAATTGATAAGCTCGTAAACCAGAGTGATGTTCCCCCCATACTGACAAGAGGCAATGGCTGACCTGTTATGGGTAAAAGGTTAACGGCCACTGCCATGTTTACCATCGCCTGAAATACCAGGCTGAAGCTGAGTCCGGCTGCCAGTAGTGCCCCAAATGTGCCCGGACTCTTGTGCGCAATACGAATCCCTCTGTACAATAGAATTAAATACAGTAACAGTACGGTAAACCCGCCGACAAGACCGTATTCCTCAATGATTATGGCATAAATAAAGTCGGAATATGCCTGGGGAAGAAAGTTTCGCTGTGTTGAGTTTCCCGGCATTTTACCTAAGATCCCTCCCGTTGCAATGGCAATTTTTGCCTGATCAGCCTGGTAGGTATTGGCTTGCTCTTTACTTGTGAAGCTGTTGATCCTGTTTTGCCAGGTTTCCACCCTGCCACTTTCCGGCATGCTGCTCAGTATGATAATCATAATTGCAGCCCCTGCAATGCTTACGCCCAGCAAAGCTGCAAGATGTCTTACCTGAACCCTCCCGATAAACATTAAAACAACGGAAGAGACAAATAAAACGGCTGCAGTGGAAAAGTTTGCCGGCATAATTAACGCGCAAACGATAATTACCGGAAAAACCATTGGCAAAAAGGAGGTGTGAAAATTTGATATGTAATCCTGTCGGCGTGTAAGCATACGAGCCAGGTACATAATTAATGCAAGCTTGGCAAAGTCGGAACTTTGAAAGCTTAGATTTATAATTGGCAGGGTAATCCAACGACTCGCCTCGTGAATGGTTGTACCCCTGAAAAGGGTAAAGATTAGCAACGGGATTGCGACATAAAGCGCAATTTGCGATAGTGTTGAATAATACCTGTATTTTATATTATGACTAATATAAAGCAAACCAACACTTAAAAGGATAATGATAAAATGGCGCAACAAATAGTATTCGGTATTACCTGCCCGGAAACGGTAAGCCAGGGTACCTGTTGAACTGTAAACAGCAAGTATGGAAACAATATAAAGGAAGAATACAACCACCCATATGGTTCGGTCCCCCTTAAGATGTTTCATTATCGTTTGCATTTTGTATCTGGTTGTTTAGTGGTTTAAACTTAAAGGCCAAATATCGCTTGTTTGAATCGTTCCCCTCTTTCAGCATAATTGTCAAACAAGTCAAAACTTGCACAGGCGGGCGAAAGCAGAACGATATCTCCCGGTTGCCCCAGGCCATAAGCTGCATGAACAGCTTCACTAATGTCCGTTGTTTCAATCAATAGGTCCACTTTGTTTTGAAAGTAACTGCGAATATTGCTGTTGTCAGCTCCCAGGCAGATGATTGCCTTCACCTTCTCTTCTACCAAGTCTTTCAACTCATCATAGTTATTGCCGTTATCCTGTCCCCCTGCGATCCAGATCACTGGACGTTGCATGCTTTCAAGCGCGTACCAGGTTGCATTTACATTTGTTGCCCTGCTGTCGTTAATGAAACTGATGCCTCTGACTGTAGTTACCTCTTCCAACCTATGTACCTGGTTAAGGAAGCCGCTCAGGCTGTCCTTTATGCCCTCTTTCCTGACATCATACAGCCTTGATGCAATGGTTTCAGCCATGCCGCTGTAAATGTTTTCCCTGCTTCTCAATGTCTGCTCCAGCGTATTCATGTTTTTTTGTTCTTTGTTTATTGTTCTTTGTTTATTGTTCTTTGTTT
>SL_3KL_010_SEDDRAFT_10001794_pt1 | contig 19605 bp, 23 predicted proteins | sample SodLakKL_010_SED_2_FD_10381 | JGI IMG/M metagenome (IMG submission 10381) | reverse complement strand
CCCTTTCGGGCTACTTGGACCGATAAATAACTACTCCCGCAATGAGAACGATCAGTGAAATTATAATCGGGATATAATCTCCGGTACTCACAGCGATATCCGCTCCAAATAAACTAAAAGATTCAGAATCGTCCAGGTATTTATAACCGAAAAATACAACACCGATCAATCCGGCTATACTAAGTATACTGCCTAATGTTTGTTTCATAATTTCTCTTTTTATTTATGCATTGCCACAATTAACGGAACAATATTAAATACACTTCGAATATTAATTTGAGAACATTGATGCTGATATTCATTATGCGTTATGTTTTAAGTGTTACTTAGATCACAGATCCTTGAGGAAACTTTGGGTTCGAATTCTCAATAATTGAGTAAATCTGTATAATCAATGAAAAGAAAACATAGAGAATGTATAGCAACTTTAACCTTTGGAGCCATTAAGCAACACTGCGCCGTTTTTAACGATAGAATAAGAACCTCTATAGCGGGTCAAATTTTTATCAGGAAGAGGAAACGATAATGAAAATACTGTCCTGGAGTCATTTCCACTCTCTATAAAAATACGACCGTTTTCTTCGGAAACCATTTGTTTGACGTGCTGAAGGCCAATACCAAAACCTTGTTCGCCATTGGTCCCCATCGATCTAGCTATTGGTTTACCCTGATTAAATGCTGATATCTGATCGGGAGACATACTTTTCCCGGTATCAGTGACAGTCATATTAAGTATGCTATAATTTTCATTAGTATCCAGTGTAAAAACCACATCCACTGAACCGTTGGGCGGAGTAAATTTGACAGCATTCGTAATCAAATTTCCTGTGATTTGTATCAGATTAATAAAAAAAATGGATGGGAGCGCTATATCTGTATTAATTTGACTTTTCAGCGACAGTGAAATACCTTTGTTTTGTGCCATTGGAAGATATAAACGGTTAATCTCTATAATAACGGAAGAAAGTTTTCTATCGATATTCATGCTTTCTTTCACACTATTTTGAGTTTCCCAGCCAATCAATGTACCATTTATAAGATTTAACAGGGATTGCGCAGATTCCCTGATCATAATAAGATCACGGGTTTGCACTTCAATCAGATCTTTATCTTCAATGATCAGCAGGTCGAGCATCCCGGTAATACCACCAAGCGGGCTCCGGAGATCATGATTTAGATTTTTTAAGCGGTTTTTCAAATGATCTAATTTTGAAGAAACCTGTATGTGTTTATTTTGAAGCACCCGGAGCTCTTCAACCAACCGGTCATTATTCTGCAACCGTTTTACTTGGTCATGTTTTTTTGGCTGTTCTTTTATAAGAATATCCATTAGTTCTCAATTTGCTTATTGTTTTCCGTGTTCCATATAAATACGAGATATAAACCAGTTAACTATTATATTCTCCACTGGTACTATTACATATTTCACATGTTTACGGGATATATCAAGCCCGGAAACAGAACTTTTCAAGAGTAAAATCGTGTGAAGCCGCTGTATTGACAAGCTCTCCGGGTGCTTGATGAAATAATAACCGAGGCATATTTCAGGGCTGTAACCAAATCATAAATAAAATTACAGCCATGCAGTTTCCCGTTTCATGAATTTGACGTAGAAAGGGATAAAAATACTTAAGACCCGTAAAATATATAACTTTATTTCACCTCCATATAACGTTCATCAGCTTTATTTCACTCATATTGCTAAAGTAAAACAAGATCATTCACTCACCAGTAAAATTAAAAGTATAAAATAGTATGAAAACTTCATCGATTATTGTAACCACTTTAATTGTGAGTGCCACATGTGTCATCTTAGCAGCATTATTTGCTCTCGATAAAGGTTCTAAAGCAAGCAATAAAATCACAAGGAAAGGGAAGCTTTACAGAGATTATCTGATGGATAATCTTTACGATTTTGCCAATTCCGTTTCCCATACATTTGAAAATCTGGAAGACAAAACAATGCGCTTGAGTACAATAGTAAATGCCAAAGCGAATGAGATAAAGGCAGATTTAAATCAAAAATAAATCATTACCTAAAGCGATAAATAATCATACACCTTAATCATAAACACCATGAAAACACTATACGCCATTCTTGCTTCTGTTCTATTGGTAGGTGCAATACAAACTGAATCTTTTTCTCAATCAGTGAACATTACGGAAACATTTAAAATGCATTTTAATGAAACCGTTAAGGCTGTCCATGAAACAGAAAATGCGGACGAAAAAAGAGCTCTTTTAAATGAATCATTCAATAAGATGATTACCACAATAGATCGAATTGATTCGCTGGAATCTCTTACCGAGGAAGAAAGCGCTGGACTCGCATCCTTAAGATTTGATTTGACAGAAAAACTGAATGAGCTAAACGGTTTGGATGGGTATGACCAAGTCGTGGATAAAGATCTGAACGACTTCTCCAATTTCTCACAGGATATGATGGAACAGGCCAATCGCACCATAACCATTGGTGTTACTACGGCTCTTCTGATCCTTATCATATTGCTGCTAGTAGCATAATACATACGCACTCTATGAGTTGAATCTACAAGAGGGATGAGTCCCTTTCTGCCATCTGCCGGATTGATTCCGATAGATGGCGGAGGGGACTTTCTTTATTTTTTTATTCAGCAACCGCTAAACCAATTCTTCGCTATTGATAATCTTCATGAAACACCTGATTCCATATCTGACCTGTATAATCGGCCTGATTTTGTCGGCATGCAGCCACTCAACTGAATTAACCAGAGAATACCTGCCAGAAAATGGAACGGACGTGGACTATTCGGTGATCTATTACATCCATGCTGATTCTGATTATCTATATCATGGCCCTGATGGTCAGCCGATACGGGAAAATTCCAAGGTCCTTGCAACCGCATTTGAAGTTGCCGAGCAAGCCCTTTCCGGTGAAGTTTTTATTTATCATCAGCGGCCGGAAAGAAAACTGTTAGGCCTGTTTCCGAGAAGAAACAGCCGCCTCTTTCACTACAGAAATGGACAATTACAAACACGGGTTAAATATCGCCATCCGGATAAGAAGGAAGAATTTCTTGCCACCGAAGCTCAATTAATGAATGAGTACCGGACTCTTGACAGGACTGATAATCATCAGAATTATTTTCTCTACTTTGGCCACGAAATCCCATCGGAAAACGGTACAGGCTACCACCTGTCCTTGCCTGGTATAGATGTGAATACGGTTGCATTTGCCAAAGGTCTTCAGAACTTTTTGAAAACAGATGAGGATCGGTTTGATCTGGTAGTCCTCTCTACATGTAATAATGGGACACCTGCAATGGCAGAACTTCTGGTTCCGTTTACTATCGTAATGCTTGCCTCTCCGCAAAACCTGCACTTATCCCACTTCGATTCAGGCAGAATATCCCTCCTGGAGGACGAACCGGAGATTTCATCACTGGAATTGGGGCATTCAATGGCGGAGCAAACGTATCATCGATTGGAAACAACGGTTCAGACCACCATTACACTTGCCCTCTATGATCTAAAAGATGTACGGACCTATATCCACACTCTTACCTCACTCATTGCAACAAATAAAGTCTCAGATCAATCCTTGCAGTTTCAGGATAATGTGGATTGTGCGGAGCTATCAATTTGGGATCCTGAAAGATATCGTAAAGGTGTGGAAGCATGGTACAAACCGTCGCGGTTTGGCAGGCAATCGGGCCAGCTTACACATTCTGGTTGGGGGTGTCCGCCAGAAGTGAAGGGGCGTCGGGGACCGGATCCACCAGATCTTTAGTGACATCATCGAATTCCCGGAAGCGATCAACAAGGCAGACTACTCTGTTTTACCCATACCAGTGCTGTACATTTTTGGCATGGAGATTTACATATTCATCCCTGCAGCATCAGATATATTGGAAGAACCTTCCTTAAACAGTAAGGAATTTTTATGCTCTCCTACAGTCATCTGAAAATTGCATTTCGCACCTTCTTCAATGACAAGTTTTTTTGAAAAAATACTGCCCTTTACAACCCCACTCTTGTAAATGCTAAGCCCTTCACTGGCAGTGATATCACCGGTTACTTCTCCAAAAACATGTACTTCGGATGCATTTATGGAACCATGCAATGCTCCGGTTTCTGCAACAATTACCTTACCTGCACATTCGATATCAATCTTCAATAATCCGGCAATGCTCGTATTGGTTGGGATAGTGATTTTGCCATCACCGATCACCGTATTATTAACGTTCCAGAAAAAGTCCGATTTTTTGTAAAACATTTTTCCCTCTATCTTGGTTATTCTTTTCTATCCTGGTTATTCTTATTGTCAGTAAAAAGACAATTGTAAAGAAAGCTGTATAAGTCGTTTTTTTTTTGCCGTATATCAGAATAGGAAGACATTGCTTAATCGTTTTTTAAATCAATTTTTTATATTCTCCTTCATGAAAATACCTATGGTCTTTACCTTGAAAAGGTATCCTTATTTTCTTAAGAATCTAATAACAATATGTTGTAAAATTTAATGATATTTATTATAACTAAGTAAATAATGTTTACATAATTCACTGATTTAAACTGCAGTGATCTATATAACTTTCAGACGGTTATATGTAAGGAATATTACCTGTAGTATTGTCATATTTCATTGTGAAAATCATTTCACGACTGTCCTGCAAGTTGCGGGAACCAATGTATACGATCATGAAAAATTTAATAAAGCCTGGTAATACCATCTTGCTGTTATGCCTGGCAATAGTCTTTGCTGTATCAGCTTGCTCAACTACAGGCATGCAGCGGTCTGAAGACGTTCAATCCTCAATGCAATCTGTAGACAATGATATCAAGGAAATTGTTGTGCAACTCGATGCCATAGGAGCATCCCTTGATGAACTTACCAAATCGGGCCAGGCAGATCTGAAGAAAGCATTTGACCTTTTTTCCGATAATGCATCCAAAATAGAAAAAATGGAACAGGATTTTGCTAAACATGCCAGCCAAATGGAAGACGCTGGAAAAGTTTATTTTGCAGAATGGGATAAGGATAGTCAACAGTATGATAATCCTGAGATCCAGCAACGAAGTAATGAGCGGCGTGAAGCGCTTGGCCAGACCTACGACAAGATAGCTGAAAATAATGTCGGGGTAAAAGAAGCATTTCAAATTTATGTGTCAGATATAAATGAAATCGAACGATTTTTATCGAATGACCTGACAAGAGATGGAATAGAATCCATTTCAACAATATCTGATAAAGTCGTCAATAATGGAACTCATCTGAAAAATGAATTACGAAGTCTTCAAAATGCCATTGAAGATGCCCGAAGAGAGATGAGTCAACAGAGTTAAATTTTCAGGAATAATCGTTTTCTCTGTACGGATCAATGTGCATTTTTGAAATTGAATGCAACTGTTACGCTTTTACGAAGCATACTCATCCTTGTATAATTGGGTTAGTTGATAATGCCTGCTTGATTGAATTATTTTCACGGGGCCCGAAGCTTGTTCCTCATTTACATAATCTTGTACCATCTCACGCGTGATCAGTCTGATCCCACCTGTGCACTTACATGAAAAAATAGAACAGGGAAACTGTAATGGTCAGAAAAAGGATTGTCATTCCACTCCCGGCCTTTATATAGTCAGCATTGCGATACCCGCCAGGCGACATCAAAAAAGCATTCATCTGGTGTGTGGGCAGAATAAAAGAGTTTGCTACACAAACGGCAGCCATCAGTACAAGTGGCCTGGGGTCAATGCCGGCAATACCTGCCATGTCCATTGCCAGCGGAGCCAGCACGACAATTGCCCCTACATTGGACATAAACAATGAAAAAGTGGTCGACAGCACACCAACCATCACTACGATGAAAACAGGGTGCAGATCAATAACTACGCTCATGATGGATTCGGCAAGGAACATGGCAGCACCGGTTTTTTGCATGGCCAAACCCAATGGAATCAATCCCGCTAGCAGAAAAACCACTTTCCATTCAATGGCCTCCTGGGCTTCCCCGATATTAAGCACACGGGTAAGAACCATGCAAAGAGCTCCTCAAGCTGAAAGTCTTTTGAAAACTGCTCAATGTTCTCAGCAGAACCCAAAACGGCAAGGGTTTGCCCATCCTCAAATTTGGTTTCACGCCAGGGGGCGTAAACCACATCATCCCCCTTTCCTATACCTAACAGGTTTACATGATATGTTTTCCATAAACCTGCCTCTTCTGTTGTTTTTCCAGTCAGCGAACTTTCACGGGTTACGGTCAGCAACGTGATGTTATGTGGTAAATTTAGCTTCTCAACCAGCTTTTCCTGCTCTTTTTTTGCTGTTTCCCCAACTTTCTTCTTAGGTAAAACTTTACTTCCGAACAGCAAAAAAATAACCTATGCCCGACAACAGAAGGACAATGCCACCCGGGGTTACGCTGAACAGGTTGTAGGCTTCATGCCCTTCATTTCTTAGCAGGTCGTTTACGAGGATGAGCGGACCCGAGCCAACCATGGTAAGGGTGCCCCCAAGAATGGCGGCAAACCCGATGGGCATAATAAGTGAGGATGCGGGGATCTTCGTACGGCGTGAAACCTGCATGATTCCGGGCAGAATAAGCGCAGCTGCACCAATGTTTTGAACTAAACCCGATAGTAANCCTGTTGCAATTGAGAGTAATCCAACCAGATTTCGTTTGCGGGTGCCGGCCTTGCTGATAANGAATTTTGAAAATTCATCCATGATGCCCGTACGGGCAATACCTCGTCCCAGTATCATCACGCTCAGCATGGCAATGACGGCATTGCTCGAAAATCCGGAAAACATCTCCTGCTGATACTTTATAGGCTGGTGATAACCAAACAGCAGTTATCCCGGCTTCAGACAAAATCCTGGCATTGCCAATTCCACAATCTGTCATAGCCATGAGCTAATCACAACCATGCCCTGAGGGGCTCACTTTGCTCCGGTATGGGGGGCTGCTTGTCCGGAATAACCAATGGGTCACTTTGTAAAGTACCGGAAGGCAAGTTTGGTTGTATACTGTCTAAAGCCGCTTGAAACATTTGAATGTGTGCAACTTCTCTTGTCATTAAAAAACGCATAGATTCTTTTACTAAAACATCGTCTGTATATTTCGTCAGGTTTTCATAAACCATTTTTGCACTGGTTTCTGCACCAATATTCAGACGAAGATCATCCGTTAAATCTCCCATTCCCATAATGTAAGATGCACTCCAGGGGTTGCCAACGCTATCGGTAAGTGTTGGTGTTCCACCGCTTACAATAGAGAAATGTGGATTTATCATTGCTTCGTGTATGTAATTTTCTTTTGTCGCTTTCCCATCTAACATTTTATTTAAGTCAGATTCATCAGCAGCATTTTTCAAATCACCGTTTACGCCCGTGAGTAACAGTTGAATAGTAGCACCTACTATTTCGAGGTGGCTAAATTCTTCGGTAGCAATATCCATGAGCATATCATATACGGCTGGATTAGATTTTCTGCAACCGAATGCCTGAACAAAATATTGCATGGCTGCTTTTAGTTCTCCATTAGGTCCGCCAAATTGTTCCAAAAGAAGTTTTGCAAAACGCACATCCGGCTTAGAAACCCTTGCATTGAACTGTAGTTCTTTTACGTGATGGAACATAATTTTAATTTTTTAGAGTTTGAGTATTATGTAAAATCATATTTTCCCATTTACTACAACTCAAATCTATTGTTGCTGATCAAGTGAAGCGTTACAATATTTTTGGAAATAGTTACATGATTCACGTACTCCTCTGGAATTGCAGCAAAAAAATTGAAAGTAAGTTAAGCCAGTAACAGTCTGCGTAATAAGCTTCAATGATATTTGCAACTAATAATCAAAATGAAGGTGCTACATTTTTGTGAACAGGGGTTAAGTCATAAATTGGAGCAGAACTCTAAACAATGATCATGAACCCAATGAAACAGATAAGCGAAGAAAATCCCATAGTAAAGAATACAAAGAGGGTTTTTCCATCCATGATGGCCGCATCCATCTCAGCTGTCCTTTTGCCGTAAATACCGATCCTTTGCCTGCATTGAGCAGGTCACAATCTTCCAGGACCTTTACTGCTTTACACACGCATTCCGTGGCTGAACAGCCCTCTGTCAACATTTCAAACCCCTCGTCTAAAGCGAAATTCAGAGCTTTCAGGTATTGTTTCTCTGACTCAATATCTTTGTCATTGAAAGCGATCGTTCCTGAGCCACCATGAATAGCTATTGCAGGTATTTTCATGAAGCTCTAAATAGTGGGTTTTTTATAATTTCGGCTAGTTGAGCTCTGGGATCCATTAAGTAATACCGCACCATTTTTAACAACAGATTGGAAACCATTCCTCAGGGTCATGTAATTATCTTGAAGAGGAAGCGACAATGAAAATGTTGTCCCTGAGTCTTTTTCACTCTTTACAAGAATACGACCGCTTTCCTCGGAAACCAGTTGCATGACGTACTCAAGTCTGGTACTAAAACCTTTTCCCACATCGGCTTCCATCAGTTTTGATACTTGTTTACCCTTATTAAATGCTGATACCAGGTCAGAGGAGATGATTTTTCCATTATCGGTAACAGTCATATTAAGTGTACAATGTTTTCCATCCGCGTCCATGGTAAAAACCACATCAACTAATCCATTAGGAGAAGAATATCTAACGGCATTGGCAACCAAATTTCCCGTAATCTGTATCAGATTGATAAAAAACCTGAGTGGGAATTGTATTTCTGTACTGATTTCATTTCTCAGCATTAATGAAATACCCAAATTTTTTGCTATTGGATGATATATACGATCAATTACTGTCAAAACAGTAGATGGCTTTCTATCGATATGCATACTTTATTCAGATTTTTTTGAGCGCCCCGGATCACCAAGCGCTACTGAGATCAGGATATTGATATTGATATTGATATTGCATTCTGCAATTGCTTCTTCTGATCAGATTTCAGGTCCGATCCTCTCACATATATCTATAGTTTCTCGACTTACTACGTAACCAGAATTCACTAAAGCTTTGATCTTGAGTAAAATTTCAGGCTATACAAAGGCTCTAATTGTTAATTCGTTTGCTGTCAAAATATGAGATGGGAACCAGCTAATTATTACAATGATTACCGGCAATATTATATATATCACAGGTTTTTATTCGGACTATTTAGAACCTGTATGCAGAACTATGGGATCCGCGCCATGCGCTCGATCGCATACAGGCGCTGGATACGCAACAAGGCATACCCGACCCGGCGCGGCTAAATGAAGCTTTGAAATGATAGTGTTTCAAAGCTTCACTCTATAGAGAGGTCAAAAAAAATAATGATAGAATGAAGAACCACTGGCTGCATCACTTGGTATAGTGCATGCGGATTTCAGCGGTTTTAGAAGACATGTGATGCCATCTGCCATTTTATTTTGATCCTTCTCCGTAGCGGACTGAAAAATTCGCCAATCTGTGATATATGTATCACAGCTGGCTACTGATGTAATGAAGTTGAAATTAATTCAACACATCTTGCCAGTGTGACTCAATTTCAAACTTTCTCAACGTTTAGCGGCAACAACCGGGTCCCAGCTGCCGGTGTTTCAGGAAACAGCGGACCTGGATCCCGGTATTTTATAGAATTTTCAACAACATATGTCTATTAATTAGGAAAACTCTTAATGAACGAAACCCAATTCTAAACCCAATACTATGAAAACACATCTATTTATAACCATACCAGTGCTGATCCTGGCTTTATTATTTGCAGGATGCAGTAAATTGAGCAACACTACCAAGGGTACGGCTATCGGAGCCGGAGCTGGCGCAGGTGTAGGAGCACTTGCGGGCAAAGCGCTTGGTTCTACCGCGAGAGGCGCTCTCATTGGCGCTGTAGTTGGCGGAGCTGCCGGAAATATCATTGGCCATGAAATGGATAGACAGGCAGAAGAGCTTGAACAAAGCTTACGAGATGCTGAAATCCAACGGGTTGGTGAAGGCATTGCCATTACTTTTGATTCCGGATTACTCTTTGGATTTGATTCATCCGAAATTCAACCTGATGCAAGAGATAACCTCACCCAACTGGCTGCCAGCCTGAATCAGTATCCAGATTCGGATATCGTGATTGTGGGACATACAGACAGCACAGGCAGTGAGGAATACAATCTGGACCTTTCAAACCGGCGCTCAGAGGCAGCCAAAAGCTATCTTGTCTCCCGGGGCATACCATCTTCGCGTGTACAAGCCCAGGGGCGCGGAGAACTTGAACCCATCGCTGATAACGATCTTGATGAGGGAAGAGCTCAAAACCGAAGAGTTGAAGTCGCAATTATTGCGAGTGAAGAATATGTGCAACGCATTCAAGCGGAAAACCAGTAAAAATCCAAGCTGAAATATATGCACTACAATCATCCCGGCCTGCCTGAGTCGTCAAAGAAACGTTTCTGTGCCACTTCATGGCAGGCTGTCTTTTGCGAAGTGAGCAATTCGCCAGGAACTTAGAATATAACCATATAAAAATGCCCATGTTGATAACTGGTCCACAGGAACATGGTTATACTTCATGGGTGTTGTTTGTAGCCGTTAACATCCTACATTAATCATGAAAAGGGCACTATTAATCACAGTGATCGCGGTTTTGATCATCCTTACGGGACTGCTCTTATGGTTGCGGTACGGAGTTGATCAGGAGCATATTCAATCCATTCTGGCCAATGCCCTGGGACCGGAATACAATGTGGAAATAAATTCTGCACGTGTCTCGCCGATACAACGAGCTGTTTCTATTAGTCATATGGCAATTTCGACTTCCATTTATGGCCGCACCATTTTCCGTACCGATACCCTGCATATTTCCGGAGTAAGCCCGCGCCTTATTTTTCGTAAAAATATTATCCTTTCTAAAGTTAGGATGGATACGTTCACGATCGATTGGGATTCTTCACTTTTATCCGGTGATGAGGAATCCAGTGACGACACTTCTGTAAAAAAGCTGGAAATACAGTCACTTGATTTAACCAACGGAACCATTATTGTGAGAAAAGAAGGCGGGGAGACCAACCGTATAAACGCCTTGAACCTGAATACAGGTTTTTTACTCGAATTTATGGACGAACCGGACACCACGAATTCGCTGAATCACAATATTGCAATAGACTCACTCGGATTTCTGTTCTCAGAGGATCGGTACCGGTTTTCACTTTCCGGATTCAATTTCGAACAACAGGATAGTCTCCTGACATTATCGTCCATGAAACTGATCCCGGCGGGAGGATATTTTCAGTTTATGAGGACTCTGGAGTTCGAAGCAAACATGTTTGAAATCGAAATAGCGAATTTTACGGCCTCTGGAATTGATCCGGCCGCTTACCACAATCAAAAAATCATAAAGGCCCGATCCTTGGATTTTGATGCATTCCGAATTCATGTGGCCAAAGACAAACAACTGCCCGAAAAACCGGACAAAAAAAATCCAACACTGCTCAATAGAAGCATTCAGAACCTGCCATTCGCCATTCAACTCGATTCCCTGTTCTTCCGAAACACGAACATACAGTATTCCGAACAAGATGAAAAAGGGACGCGACCCGGCACTATCTCTTTTATGAATTCCACTATACAACTTTTTGATGTAAACTCACTCTCGCCATCCCCGGCAAAACTTGATGCCGTCACCTACCTTCAAAACCATTCTGAACTCAACACAGAATTGAGTTTTACATTACATGACGGCCCTTTTCATATGACAGGATCCGGCAACCTGCAACCATTCGATTTGAAACAGCTGAATTCCATCTTTATGGATCTGGAAGGTATTAAGGTAGTAAGTGGATTTGTTCATGAATTTGATTTTGATTTTGAAATGATGGCTGACACCAGCTCAGGCAGAATGCATCTTGTTTATGAAAACCTGCAACTGGAAATAATAGATAAAGATGATTATCACGTAAGTTTTATAAATTCCATAAAAACTTCTATAACCAGCAATGCTGTCCTGAGATCCGATAATTTACCTGATTCCAATAATGATGTACGAATCGGGGATATAGATTTCAAACGCAATCCTGAATCGTCCTTCTTCCAATTCCTTTGGCATTCTCTAAGATCAGGTATTTACGACATAGCATTACGAATATAATCCGGATGCTCCACTAACTTTTCGATTCGTATCAGTTTTATGGGAGGAGGTCACAGCCAATAATATATAACGGAGATTTTAACAGGAATAAATAAGCTTATGAATATGGCATGAGCAATCAATATTCAGTAAAATAATCAGAAGGGATATGATGTTGATGAATTCCTTGCAGAAGCAGAAGAGACGGCAAGAGAACAGGGAGAAATAGTCGCTGAAGCAGGAGCCAAAGCAGCAGGTTATCTGGCTATCACCCTCATACTTGGATTATTTGCCGCTGCTTCAGGTGGAATATTAGGTGTTTGAAATCTCAGGGATGATTATGAGACCCATTATGTACACCGCGATCCTGCATCTGGTTCGCATGTACATTCCGACCCGTGAGATGGTCGGGAATGGTTGGACAGCTGGTAATAGATTCGTTGATAGACCAGGTTCACAGCCTCTTCGACCAGCGCTTTATCCACTGGCACAATGACTCCCGAAACGGGTGGCACAGTATCCTCCGAAATAGCCACCTGTCCAGCTACGGATCCGGCCCAAGGCGTTTGTCGGGATCCTGATTAGTCATGTTGCCAAGCCCTGATATTCCACTGTTTACTGCGATTACATTTGTCTTACTGCTTTCAGTTTCAAGAATTCAAGCTAAACTGAGTAGAAAGCCCGACTACCTGTCAAATATGTAACTCTGTATCGCCTCCTTATAACATACATCAGCTTTATTTATCACAAATTGCGTATGTGAATAATAACAAAGCCAACTACTTATGAAATGCTCAATAGTTATAGTAACAACATTCACTCTTATTGCAGCATTTGTTTTTTCAGGATGTGATAGACAGTCCAACAAGATGGAAAGGGCTGAAACTTCGGTAATCGAAGCAAACCGGGACCTGGAAATCGCTAAAGCTGAAGTGGAAGCAGAATTACGGATATAAAAATCAGAAAATGAGAATCGATTGATGAGGTATAACCGAAACATTGAAGAAATAAAGCAAAGAATCAACAATGAACCCGACTGGGAAGTCAGAGCCAGGCTTCAAACAAGGCTTGACAAACATGAAGCTAACCACCGTGAACTTATGCGCGATATGGATAATTATGAAGTCTCAGGAATAGAAAGCTGGGATGACTTCAAAAACAGTTTCAGCAGCAGAATGGATGATCTTGGTGATTCCTTGAATAATTTCTTTTCAACTTCCAGAAACACTGCTTCCATTAATCAACCTTAAACCAAATCACATATTATCATGGGAAATCTATTATACATTGTTGCCGTAATTTTAGTAATCGCCTGGTTAGTCGGATTTATAGGCTACAGCACCGGCGGCATTATCCATATCCTGCTGGTTATAGCTGTAATTGCAATATTACTTCAGGTAATCCAGGGCAGAAGAACAGTATAGCAATCGCAAAATGAATCATTTTTGCAAGCCAAACTGAAATACATCAGGCTGGAAAGTGGCTATTATTTAGTCACTTCTTCGGGCTGATTTTATTTGACTCATTAACTAAGTCAATAAAAAACATTCATCAACTTAAGTTAGAAGGAACTACAATATGAAAATTACATCGATTTTTGTAACTGCTGTAGTTGCCGGAGCCGCAGGAGCTATTGCAGGAACTTTACTTGCGCCCGATAGAGGTTCTAAAACAAGAAGCAAAATGGCAAGGAAAGGGAAGCTATACAAAGATTATCTAATAGATAAAGTATACGATCTTGCCGATTCCGTTTCCCACCCATTTGAAGACATGGAAGATCAAGCCATGCGTTTAAGCAGAAAAGCTATTAACAAAGCGAAAAAGATTAAGGCTGAAGCGCTTCAAAAATGAACAAAGATAATCAATAACCCATACCCAATTCCAAGAGAGAAAAGTCCCTTTCTGCCATCTTCCGATTGACTCCATAGATGGTGGGGAGGGACACATTATTTCTTATTTACGAATCTTTGTTATTAACAGGGAAATAGATATCAAATGTTGTTCCTTTATTCAGCTTGCTTGTAGCGGTGATAATGCCGTTGTGATTGCCTACGATTTTTTTTACCGTGGCCAGACCGATGCCGGTGCCCGGGAACTCATCCTTGGTGTGCAATTTTTTAAATACTTCAAAAATTATTTCACTGAATTTTTTTTCAAAACCAATGCCATTGTCCGAAAAAGTAATGTGGCAGTACTTTTTATCCGGAACCAGGCTTTTCGGTTTCAATTTACTGCCGTCGGCAATGTTGGCTTTTATTTTTATTACCGGTGGGACGTCGGATTTTGCAAATTTTAATGCATTGCTGACGAGGTTGTACATGAGCTGTTGAAACTGAAACTCGACAATGTCCACCTCGCAGAGCTCGTCGGTTTCAATGGTTGCATTTCTTTCTTCAAGGATGTCTTTAAAATCGGCTTTTACCTTATCGACAATGTTGTTCAGGTCGGTGGATTTAAATTTTCTTTCCGTCTTGGACAGTCGTGAGAAGGTGAGCAAATCCTCAATCAGTTTTTGCATTCGCTGCGCTGCATCATAAATCAAGTTGAAATACGATGTTCCCTTAGCGGATAAGTTCTGACTCTCTTTATCCAGGATCCGGTCTGTAAAGATTTGTATTTTCCGCAACGGCTCCTGCAAGTCGTGACTGGAAACATAAGCGAACGCTTCCAGTTCTTTGTTCATCTTTACCAGTTCTTCATTTTGCAGCACCAGTTTTTTATTGACATCCCTCAATTCAACGGTTCGTTGTTTGATTTTTTCTTCCAGCTCCTTGGTGTGCTGCTCCTGAATGTTGCGTCTTTTCCTTCTTTCAATTTCCTGCTTCGTAATATCTTCGATGGACAGCAGAATTAATTCTTCTGTGCTGCTTTCACGTATTGCCATGCGGGCATTTAAAAGCAGGATCAGTTCACCAGTTTTTGGAAAAGTCTGTGTTATTTCAAAATCATTGATCTTTGATTTTTCCGGAATGATTTTCTCCAGCAAGGTCCGCAATTTCGGAATATCAAAATGATTGTTGGCAAGCTCATAAATAACAACACCTTCTGTTTCCTCTTCTCCCACCTTGAACAGATTATAAAAAGCTTTATTAGCCGTTCTTACCCGCAAATGTTTATCCAATACCAGAAGCGGTTCACGAATATTTGAAACAATAGCTTCGGAATAGTTTTTTTCTGACGCCAGTTGCTTGTTCAAGCTTACCATTTCCTGATTGACAACAATCAGTTCTTCATTGGTGCTTTCAAGCTCTTCCTTACTGGTCTCCAATTCTTCGTTTAAACTCTGTAATTCTTCGCTGCCACTCAATAATTCTTCATTGGCGCTTTGAAGCTCTTCATTGGCCGCTTCCTGATCTTCGGTAATGCTGCGCATGTCTTCACGAGTCTCTATAAGCTCCCGCTCTAACTGCTTTATACGCAGATCATTGTTGTCCGTTTTTGCTTTCTCTCCCTTCTTTTTCCCGGTCCCGGAAGGCAGCACTTTGTCATTAGAGACACTGTCATGGAACAAAACCAGATAGTACGGTTCTATGGTGTTGGGCAATGGAATGCCTTCAATGGTTATACCATGTAACTTTCCATCTTTCTTAACCGGGATATTTTCTTTTTTTACCGCTACTTTACCTTTTTTTACTTTGTGCAATACGCTCCGCAGTTCAAATGCCAGGCCATGTTTTGCCATTACCATCAAATTATGACTTGGTTTCCCCGACGTTTGTTCCAGATAGCTGCTTGTGCTGCCACGAAACTGCACAATATCCATAGCTTCATTTACAACCACACCGGCAGGCATATATCGGCTGAGCATGATATCATCTGCCGTTTTTTGAAAGTCAGACCGCATATTTTCGGAATTTGTTTTGTTATCTAATTTATCAAGATTCCGTTCGGATTTAGGACTGATTACATGCATGAACTTGCCTGGTGAATCTTTGCGCGTATAAACTTTGCCTTTATTGTCACTCGAGGCAAAAAGTTCAGGAACCCCACCGGTAGCTTCCGATTTGCCGAGAAGCAGGAATCCATTGGGGTTCAATGCATAATGAAAAGCGACAAGCGCTTTCTTCTGCAGATAGAGTTCCATATAGATAAGTACATTCCGACAACTTATGAGATCCATTTTGCCGAAGGGTGGATCTTTTATAAAATCATGACAAGCGAATACACACATATCCCTTATCTGTCTGTTTACCTGAAAATGGCCATCTGTTTTTGTAAAAAACTCATTCAGGCGTTTTTCTGAAACACTGCTCAATTCAAGTTTTGAGTATATACCGCTCCGAGCCTTTTTTATGGCCGGCTCACTTATATCGGAGGCAAAGATCTGCGCTTTATATTCTGAACCCTTCAAAGAGTTTTGATCCAAATACTCCTGCAAGCAAATAGCTATGGAGTAGGCTTCTTCGCCTGTACTGCAACCGGCTACCCAAACCCGGATGGGTTCACCGGCATTTTTATTTTTTACAATAAGCGGTATGACTTTTTCGCACAGATGGTCAAAGATATCCGGATCACGAAAAAAAAACGTAACCGGTATTAAAAAGTCATGGTACAATACATCCTGTTCCTCTTTATTTTCTCTTAATAAGGTGAGGTAGTCTTCAGGTTTGTTTTTTTTATTAATCAACATCCTTCGGAGGATCCTTCTTCGAATCGTGGTCTGCTTATAGTACGTAAAATCGGTTCCTTTGCGGATTCGAAGGACAGAAATTATTTTTCTGAAAATGTCCTCATCTTCCAGCTGCGGATCTTTTTTTTCAGCAACGGAGGTATTTATAAAGTTTGTTACTTCCAGCAGCTTTGCCGGAATTTTATCCGGTGAAAGTACAAAATCTACCACACCTGCCTCTACGGCACTATTCGGCATATTCTCAAACTTTGCTGAGGCCCTGTCCTGCGCAAAAGTGATGCCTCCTTGCTCTTTGATCGCTTTCAACCCCAACGTGCCATCCGTAGCTGTACCTGACAATACCACCCCTATCGCTTTCTCCTTATGCACCTCTGCCAGGGAAGAAAAGAAGGTGTCTATGGGCAGATATCGTTCCGTATTACTTTTCGGAGGACGTGTAACAAGCTTTAGATGACCATCTTCGGTCGCCATGATCTTGTTACTGGGCATAACATAGATATGATCAGGGGCAATTTCTGTTGCCTCCGAAATTTCCAGAATGGGAATGCTCGTACTTTTTTCAAGTATCTCGGGCAACAGGCTATCGTGGCTGGGGTCCAAATGCTGTACAAGAATATACGCCATCCCGGAATCTTCGGGTGTTGCTTTGAACAGCATTTTAAACGCCTCAAGTCCGCCTGCCGAAGCACCGATACCTACAACCGGAAATCGATGATCTGATTTATTTTCTGATTTCAGACGCTTCTTTGACGGCTTCTTTGACGGCTTCTTTGCTTTCAAAAAAAAATGATTAAGAGTCGACTTTTAAAATAAAATCCTTTCTATCCGGCAGTGAAATATTATCCTCTGATATCAATACAAGTACTTTATAGACCAGTTTTTTGAGATCCGGGAATGTATTGGGTTTGCGGATATAGTAGTGTGCTGCGTCCTTGTAAACCTGTTTGATCCTTTCCTTGTCATTTGCCGTTGTGAAAATGATTACCGGAAGATCCTGTAATGTGGCAGAACGCTTGACTTCACCCAGAGCCGCAAAGCCGTTTTTACGGGGCATGTTGAGATCAAGGAAAAGCACATCGGGTAGTTTATTCCCCTTTTTGTTGAGCCATTCGAGGAGTTGTTCGCCATTTGTAACAGTAAACAAATTCACAGATACCGGCAATTCCGCTAAAACTTCCTCAAAAAGAAGGCGATCGGCGCTGTCATCCTCGGCAAGAAGAACATTCAGCTTTCTCGCGATGGGTTGATATTCATTATTGTCTTTCATTTTTCAAAGTACAAAATATTGGTACTGCATAACAAATGCCGAAGTGTTTCAACGGATCATCTTTTCAACTTTTTTTTATGTACTGTTTCCAGAAACCGGGTTTTACTTCTCCTTATGAATATTGGCAGAATTTGGATAAAGACCCTTACATGTAACCTCTGAAAGGTTACATAGTTTACAGCGAGATAGCGGCGTTGACTTATGCTGTAAATTTACCGGACACCAACATTCTTATTCCGTTTCCTTTTAATTTCCAGGAAATAGCCAGGTGTGAGCCCTGAAAATTTTTTAAACTGTGCGATCAGGAGATCTTCGTTTTTGTATCTAAGTAAACTGGCAATTTCAGGTAACGTAAGATCACTGTATAATAATAACTCCTTCACTCTTTCAATTTTTTGCAAGACAATGTAATGCAATATGGAAATGCCCTTGACTTCTGAAAATATTTTCAAAACGAATTCAGTTCCCAGGATGATTTTTTTATTAATAATCTCATCATACGAAATATTTGGCAGCCTGTCGGTAGTATGTATCATTTCATCGATTGTAGTAATAATCCTGTCAATGAGCATGCTGTCACCTTCATCAAGGAGTATCATTCCCGACTTTAAAAGGTTCTTTTTCAGCGCATCCAAACGAGCCTGTGCAATATTTTCATTAAACTCAATTGCGTTATCAGAAACCGTGTGTCTTATACCAAGTTTTTCCATTTCAGATTTCACAATCCTCTCACATCGCAAGCTCACCATGTATTTTACATAACGCTTTTTTTTTGCCGTCTTCAAATCGCGTTGCTCATTGGTCTTCAATGCAATCATTACCGGAACTAAGTTAGAAGTTGAAAGTTGAAAGTTAGAAAGTTGAAAGGACATCCGCTTGCTCGTACTCGATTCTGAAACTGCATTGAATTTAGAGCTAAAACTAAATAAACCATTACATGAAATAAGAAATAATTTATACGCTTTACAGATTTTCGAGATTTTTCTCCCTCTTCAGCTTCATTTCCTTGAATAAGCTGGGGGTAAAACCGGTAATTTTTTTGAACTGATTGGAAAGATGAGCTACGCTGCTGTAATTCAGTTTATAAGCAATTTCAGTCAGGTTATCTTCGTCATACAGCAGCATTTCTTTTGCTTTTTCAATTTTATTCAAAATTATGAATTTCTGGATCGTCATGCCTTTGACTTCTGAAAATGTGTTTGACAGATAGGTGTAGTCGTAGCCCAATTTTTTACTGATATATTCAGAATCATTCACATTGGGCACATCCTCTGCGTGGTGGATCATTTCGACAATCACATTCTTTATTTTTTCAACCAGAATATTTCTTTTATCGTCAAGCAGTTCCAGACCTGCCTTTGCAAGACTGTTTTTGAATGCCTCCAGTTGCTCCTTTGTGATACCATCCTGGGTTTCGACCATACCAAGCTCTACAGATGCATCGTTCATGCCAACTTTGCGCAACTCCTCCTTTACCAGCATCTTGCAGCGCAGACTAACCATATATTTGATATACAGTTTCATCTGTTTATATTTTTAGATTCATTAGGTCAGATAGAATGTCCATGACGATGATAATCATGCACCTGTGTGTCCGGCATTATGCCCGGTCATGGACA
>SL_3KL_010_SEDDRAFT_10001793_pt1 | contig 19608 bp, 16 predicted proteins | sample SodLakKL_010_SED_2_FD_10381 | JGI IMG/M metagenome (IMG submission 10381) | reverse complement strand
ATCTCCTCTGCCTGAAGATATTTTAATTCCTCCTGCTCATGTTGGAGCCAGTCCAACGGCTGGGCAATAACCTCCCCCTGCCGCTGAAATCCGTGTCTGGCTTCCGAAAAGGTAAAATAGCCTACAGGCCTGCCCCCCTTCCGGCAGACATGCATGTCTGCCGAAGGGGAAATATATTTATAAGGGTTAGCCAGAAAAACTACCGGGGATTCCAGCCCCTTAGCCTTGTGCAGGTTCATCAGCCTCACCCCCGGCTCCCCTTGAACGTCTATTTCCAGCTCATCCTCAAGGCCTGTGCTGATGAGAACCTCCAGATCCTCCACCATTTCAGAAAAACTTTTGATGCCGGAAGCTTCTGCTTTTTTCTGATGTTCTACTAACTGCAGAAAATAACTGCACCGGCTTTTCCCCAAAGCTTCAGACAGGGTATAAGGAATTAACCCCAACCTGTGAATAATCTTTTCCAGCACCACGGATGGAGGCAATCCCCTGCTCCAGCGCCAAAATTCCACCAGCCTCTGAAAGGTTTCCTGGAACAGGTTTGCCAGTTCCAGGGGTATCCCTTTCGGAACCGTGCTGAAAATACTATACTTTCCACCGCTTTTTTTAAATTGGTAAAGGTCTTGGTCGCTGGCTCCTACAAAAAAACCCCTCAAAGTCGCCACCAGATAAACCTGGTTGTTGGGATCCGCTACAGCTTTTAAAAGAGTCAGGAGCTCAAAAACCTCTCTGTTTCCTGGCATAGAACTGCCTCCAGTGATACTTACAGGGATGTTCAAATCCTCCAGGGAACGGGCATAGATGTCCATCATCTCTTTGTAACGAAGAATAATCATAAAATCTCCCGGCCTTGCTTCAGGGCCCAGGCCGCTTTCCCGCTCCTGTTGTGTTCGGGACAGATTGAACCCTCCTTCCAGGGCATTTTTAATGAATTGTGCAATATTTTCCGCATCCCTTTCCACGATATCGACTTTCTTTTTACAGCCTTCCTCTACTTCTAGAACTTTTACCCCAAAAGCTGTCCCTGTTTCATTTTCCCTTACCGTGTTTACCGGATAGTATAAAGCCTGGTAAGGATTTTCCTCCTGGGCCAAAAGTTCTTCGAAAACGGAATTGCATAAATCACCCGGGTCCTTCAGAGAACGGAAGTTGGTGGTAAAGGTGAGGACTTCACCGCCGCCCTCCCTTATTATTTTTTTTACAAAGTTATAGGTATCTATATCCGCCCGACGAAAACGGTAAATAGACTGCTTAGGGTCACCCACCACAAACAGCGACCCCGGACGGGATATAAGCTTTCGCCAGTCTTTTTCCTTTACATCGATACCGGTTAAATACAACATAACCTCCGATTGGATGGGATCTGTATCCTGAAATTCGTCTACCAAAAGGAACCGGTATTTTCCCTGGAAATATTCCCGAACTTCAGGATATTCCCGAAGCATTTCCGCCGCCTTCATCAGAAGGTCCTGGAAATTCAAAAATGAACATTCCTGCTTCATTTCCTGGAAATACTCCAGGCCTGGCAGCATAAACTGCATGATATGATCATGGCAGTATTCCCTCCAGGCCTTAAGAGCAGGGCCCACTACCTGCTCCGCCAATTGGTTAAAATCCTTTTCATAAGACTTAGCTGTTTCCTTGCTCTCCCAGAGCTTCTGTATGACTCTATGATTGTTCCTTCCGAAGGCAGGCAAAACTCTTAGCCTGTGCACATCACAATTGAGATTATAATACTGTTTACAGCGCATTGCTTTTAGAATCTTCTCCTGAAGGTCATCGTACCTGCCCTCAATGGGTACAGCAGGAATATCCTCCCTGGCCCTCCTGGAAAGCGCCATCAGCTTTTGAATGGCTGGTTCAAGGTCCGGTTTTTCCACCGGGTTACAGACCTTTTTCAGATCCGGGTAGTTAACCAGATTCAAATAACTTGACTTCAAGCCCTCCAGAGATACACCAATTTCATTCAGCTTGTCCAGCAAAAAAGGCCGGTAAAGCTTTACTTCAACCAAATAGCTGTCCCAGGCCCTCTCTACCAGGAGAAGGTTCTGATTTTCATCTATCTCCTGGAATTGTGGATCTATTCCTGCCTCTACCGGCCTTTCCCTGAGCAGCCTTCCGCAAAAGGAGTGAATGGTCCCTAAAAAACACTGGTCCAGATTCATCAATGCCCGGGCAAGCCTCTCCCGGACCGTAAAATCAGCAGTCCTGCCGTAGGCTTTCTCCAGTTCGGTTTGAAACCTTTCCCTAAGCTCAGCCGCCGCCTTGCGCGTAAAAGTAATGGCGGCGATTTCCCCAGGACAGCATTTGCCGGTGGTAACCAGTGAAACCATTCGCTTGATCAGGCTGGCGGTTTTACCCGAACCAGCTCCCGCCTCTACCAGGAAATTTTTATTCAGCTCCCTTTCAACTATTTCCCTCTCTTTTATATCCGGGGGAGATATCTTAGTCATAACTCCTCAACCTCCTGAAATGAGTTAGCTCCTTATTTCGGGAAGATGCCACCATATTTTTTAATTCTTCCCCATAGAATCTACGTCGGCATACATCGGGATAATCACAATAAAAACAATCTTTATCGTCATCGGTCATCACAAAGATACCCCGGGAATAGATTTCCAGCAGTATTTCCATGATTTCGAAAAACTCTCTGCGGTCCCCCTGATCCCTCATAATTCGCTTTCCCTCCCCCTTAAGGGTAGGGAAAGCATATCCACCTTCCGTTACCCGGGGATTCTGCTCAATATTTTTCATACGTAAAATTTCTTCCAAAGCCAGTGCATACAGGGTATGCTGCAGCTGCCGCCCTCCCCGGTGGGGTTCCCGGTTTTTATAAAAGGATGTCCCGCCAGTTTTATAATCCAGTACCCGGTAACTCCCATCTTTCCCCCGGTCCACTCTGTCAATTTTCCCCCGCAGGAAAAAATACCTGTCGGCGGGGAGCTGAATCTTTACTGGTTCAATCTGTCCTAATTCTTCATCCATCAGGAAAGGTATACCAAAAGTTAATTCAAAATAACAAGGAGTTAAATTCCTGGAAAATTCCTCCTCACTTTTTAAAAAAATATGGCTGGATTCCATGATTTCCCGCCTCTCATAATCAAGAACCACTTCATTAGGAGGAGGAAGTTGGGATTTCTGTTCTTCAATCAACCTTTCCACCATGTCTACTAATAACTGCTGATGCTGCCGGAAAGAAGGAGTTTCCCCTCGCTTAACCATCTCCCGGTAAAAATCCTCGTAAACCCGGTGCAGCAGAATCCCCCTCACCGCAGGGTCCAACCACATACCGGGGACATACTGTATTTCTTCCGGAGGGGAGATGCCTAATACATATCTTAAAAAGTAAGCGTAGGGGCACTGCCCCAGCCTTTCCAGCTGGCTGGCGGAAAACACCATTCTATCCTTCATAATATTCTCTTCAGAGGCCAGTTTACCATCATAGGAGGTAAATTCCTCCCCCTTTCGATAAACCTGAGCTTGATACCCCCTTTTCAGAAAGGGATAGACCTCCGACACTGTCCTCAGGGGATTTTTCACCCCCCCTCCCCGTAGAAACCGGTGCAGCCACCACTCCCCTTCATCCAGGGAGCCGGCATATTTTTCAGGTACAAAACCCTTAACCAATCCGATTTCCTTCAACAGCGCAGAATAATCCCTGGATTTATCCCCGTTCATCAGACGGTGTACCTGCAAAAGCACCGGTGAGGGAAACACCTCCCGGCTTTCTACCGTGTCAAAAGAGGCATAGCTCAAGGTTATCCTACCCCTAAGAGAAGCCAACAGCTGGGCCATAGCGTACAATTTTTCCGCTGCATTGGATTTGTTCAACACCAGTCCCCGTCCCAGTTTTTCTCTCTCTACATCCAGAAGCAGAGGATCTTCCATACTCTGGCCGGGAAAACGGGAGGCATCCATACCCATAATAAAGTTGTTTTCCCGAGACAGCCACAGGCCTTTTCTATAGCTCTCCAGGTGCAAAAAACCTGGCTGCGGGAGAGAGGCCTGCACCCTTAGACCCCCTGCCATTTCCCTGGCAATGAAAATTGCCTCTTCTATGGTAACCGGTTCTCCCGAAATGCCTTCCGGTCCCGAAAGCTCCTCCAGCAGGAAATTTTTCGCCTCTACGTCCGCTTCTCCGGATACGGCAGCATGAGCTTCTATAAGATTAAAAATCCCCCGCATAAAACTATTTATGTCAATCCGGTTGTCTCCCATAGGTTCAGGAATATGTCCCAGAAAATCCTTCATGAAATTCCGAATCCACTGAATTTTTTCTAATTTGTAAGAACGTTTTGCCCGACCCTTTTCCAATCGGCCCCGGTACCGTCCCACCTCCTGATCTAACCAGGAGAGATATCTCTCTCTTCCCCAGCCAATTCCAGAAGCCCGAAGAACCCCTGCTATTTCATTTTTTGAAGGCCCCTTTTTTCTCTTCAGCTCAAAATCCGGACTCAAGAGCATCCTGCAGAGCAGTAAAACATTGAAATTTTTTTCCAGCCAATCCATGATAGACCCGAAAAACCTCCCCGGCCTGGTATTTCCAATGGATATACCCTCTCCAAATGTAACCGGCAGTCCATACTGCAGAGCTGCCTGGTAAAAAAGCTGGGTATAGGGTTCCACCGTTGTGAAAAAAACCATGGTCCGGTCAAAGGGCAGGGAACGCTCCTTAATCCGCCGGATTACCTCCTTCACCTCACTGTTCTCCCCATAGGCCCGGAACATTTGTACCTCTGGTACGAATGAGCCTTTGGGAAGCCTGTCCAAATCGTAAAGCCAGGATAGTGGGTTTTCAGCTCCTTTCTCCCAATCTTCGCTGTCCTTATTAAAATAATTTCCAAAGTAACCCGGGGGCATGGATAGGCCATAAGGATGAGAATGAGTAAACACGGTACCGGAACCCTGGCGGACTAAACCATCCAACAGTTTTTTTTCTAAAGAATTTAAACGCAGATTAGAAGGACACATATATTGAGTCTTTGTTCTCGACACTTCTTCTCCTTTTCCCTGCCGGGCCTTCTCCAACTCTGCCGCTGCCATAGCCAAGAGGTCTCCCCGGTCTATGTATCCCTGGCTCCGGAGCACCTTTTCATAACCTTGAAAAATAATTCTGAGGTCATCCTCTTTAAATTCACTCACAAAGCTATCTCCAGGAATCCCCCCGGAAGAAAAGCCGGCTGTTTTTAATTCCAGGATAGCCCTTGAAATCCCCTTCGCCATTCCCGGGGTTACCTCCAATCGCTGGAAATATTTTAAGTTTTGTTTTTCCTTCAGGTCTTTTAAAATTCCATACATTATATGACCCGCCAGGGTATCAGAAATACAGGTTAAATTCTTAGCGTAGAGAAGAGACGAGCAGATATTTTGAGCCAGTCCCATTATAGTTTCCACTTTTAGATTCAGCCCACGATACCCTTTGGCTGCATATCCTTTAAGCAGCAGGTTCCCCTGGGCATAACTGGACATCACCAGCACCTTCTCCCCACAAAGGTTTTTTGCGCACAGTTCTGCCAATTGTTGATAAATACTACTCATCCAATACCCCCTAAAAACAATGTTATATTTGTCAACTCCCTTGAGCTCAATACATATCTTCATGGTAAAACAAAAGCTGCCCGGAGGCAGCATAAATGAGTCGGTACCAGGTCTATATGGTTTTATTCTACAAAGATAATTTTATAATTATGTTCCACAAAAATCATTTTTTTCCTGCATATTACATAAATTAAATGCAAGGCTTATCGAAATTCTCTAACACATAATTACTCTCCGCTGCAGCTGCGGAAATTTTTAAAAACATTATACCACCAGGATGATTTTTTTGATACCGGAGCTTTACTTAACTGCTCACTCCTGGTAGTTTTCTCACCCACCGTTTGCCCGGCAACCTTGGGCTTGATTTCCTGAGTAATCTTTCCTTTTTGGACTATCTTTCCAATATTATTAATGTTTTGAGGGTTAAAATTAGATTTTTCATCCAATGAAACACACACCTCACTTATATGCCTTGCCTCTGATTAACAATCGAATAAAACACTTAGTTTTTTTACAGGAGTATTTCAATATCACTCTCCGCCCGTATATCCTGCACCATAAGATTCACTACTTGATTATACTTTTGATCCTTCAATTCTTCCTCCAGCTGACCCTTAACTTCTTCGTACTCCGGCATATCTTCAACCTGAGAGCTGTACAGGGAATAAAGGGTTTCCAGTTCTTCTTCCGAGACTTCCAGTTCCTTCGGATCCACCTTTTCCATATAGCTCTCCATATACTGTGCAAATAACAGCTGTTCCTCAATCAAGGTCATAAAACTTTCCCGGGTTAAGTTCATTTCCTCCAGTTCCGAGAGGAGATCCTCCTCGTCATTAAATTGGGAAACAACTTCTTCATACTCCTTCTGAACCTCCTGCTGGCTTACCTCCATATTTTTTTCCCGGGCCACCTGCAGAATCAGCCTCTGGTTGATTAGTTCTTCTAAGGCCTGGTACTCCAACTGACGTAAGAGGTCCTGGGAATCACTTCTCCCGAAATCAATCCCCTGCATTTCGTACATAGATTTCATATAATCCAGCTGAAAGCTGTAATCCTGCCTGATAATCTCCTCACCATTGACCATTGCCACCACGTCCTCCGGTGAACCAGCCGCCTCCCCCCGTTCCCGAAGGTAATCAAAAATCCCAAAGGCAGCACTTACAACCAAACCCAGAACCAGGGAAAGGGCCAAAAAAATATATAAACCTTTTCTCCAGATACTTTTAGTGTTTTTGAACATCGACAATCTCCTTTCTGTACAACCCGAAATATTCTAGTTTCCATATAATTATACTGAATGGAAGCAAAGAACTTTCCTGTTATTACAGGTTTTTTTCGACATTGTCCCTATTATAACATGGATGACAAACTTCCTTCAAGGAAGAAAGGTCATAAAAACAAAAAATCCCCAGCTCCTTATGAGCTGGGGAATCTTTTACTCACTATTATCCAATTTTTTCAGGCTCACCGTAATCCACGCCGAAAGTGTCCACCTGAATCGTTTTAATCACCTGAGCCTCCAGGGGCTTATCCTGATGGTTTCTTTTTACTGCAACAATTTTATCAGCTTCCTCCATACCCTCTGTTACCCGACCAAAAGCCGCATACTGTCCATCCAGGTGAGGAGCATCAGCTACAGTAATAAAAAATTGAGAGCCAGCCGAATCCGGAGCCATAGAACGGGCCATGGAGATAACTCCACGATTGTGCTTCAGCTGGTTGGGAACCCCGTTCATAGCGAACTCCCCCTTGATGGCATATCCGGGATTGCCGGTACCCTGCCCCTGGGGACAGCCCCCCTGAATCATGAAACCCGGTATGACCCGGTGAAATATTAATCCGTCATAATAACCCTTTTGAGCCAGTTGAATAAAATTTTTCACTGTGTTGGGAGCATTGTCAGGATCCAGTTCAACTTTTATTACTACCCCGCCTTCCATTTCTATAGTTGCTGTTGGTTTTGTCATTATATACTTTCCTCCTTTTCATTTATCAATTTAGCCGTGTTGATAAACCAGCACCTTCTGCAGCCGTGAACAATCCTTTTTCACCAGTATTCTCAATGATCTTACAAGCACCTTTACTCTTACTCTACCTTAAGCATAATTCTTTTCATGTAACAGAATTTCCTGCTTTCTGTTACAGTCTTTACCTTTTTCGTTATACACTTCTATTTATTTCTTCAAAGAAAACACTTTATACAAAAAGGCCGGAATTAATTTTTGTATAAAGCCTTAACTTAACAATTCATTCTCATTGATTTATAAAATCCGGCAGAATTGAAAAAAAAGCCCACAGGCTTTCCGTCTATAATTAAATCTTAATTAAATAATATCCTGTAAAATCAATCCTGGAACATGAACGATCAAACTGTCCATCTCTAAATCCGTTGCCTCCACCCGGCAGGTTTCCTTGTGACTGATTGAAATTAAAAAAGGAGTTTCTTTATACCTATAAAAGGTTATATCCCCCGGGTAACGGGGAAGCTCCCAATCATAAAGGCATCTTGAAGAATCCAATAAGATTTTTAAGGAAAATATATCACACTTGTACATCCGCAAGGTATGAATAATCCCCTGTTCCTCTCCCTTTTCGTTGATATATGCAGCAGAAAGAATATCCGTCCCGGGCCAATTGGTCACGTTCTCTATCACTTCAACCTCATGATCCTTTAACCCGTTGATTACTGCCTTTCCCTTTAAAGATAACCGGGAGGGCTCCTGGGTGATCAAACTAAAGGAATCGCAGCAGTCAAAGCAGTACTCCAGCAGAGGTTCATAGAGCTGGCCGTTAACTTCACCCTTTATGTATTTAACATATTTCAACCCCGCTACCACAATCTCACCCCTTTTCTGATAAGTTATATATTTCTACAATTACAACTTTATTCCTTTAAGAATAAAAATAATTTTTAAAGAAATATATGTTCCTTTTAACCTTTCCTTACCGCGTCAGTATTTGTAACCTGAATAAAAATTTGCTACAATAGTGAAAGGGAGGGAAATTCATGAAATATACTAAACTTTTAGCTGTAATTTTTATTTTTGTTGTTTTTATAGCTGCTGCCGGATGTATGAATATACAAAGACTTTCCCTAACGGAAGATTCTTTCTCTTCCGCCGCGGGGGCGCCGGAGATGGAAAACCCAAGCAGCAATGTAACTTCATATAACAGAGAGGAGATTGACCACCAGTTATATGGTAGATACTTCAACAGTGATTTAAAAAGTTTCCCATTTGAACTGAAAACTTCGAATATAGATATTAAGCAAATGAGCAGTCAGGAACTGATTTCAATATTCTCCTTTTTGAGTCATCCTATTGAAGGAGCTAAAGTCAGCTCGGTAAATGGACAGCTTCCCAATGCCCCTAGAAATTACCGAAACGGAGTGCATGAAGGCCTGGATTATTACAGCGGAAGCTGCGGGGTATCCGTGACCAAAAAAACCCCGGTGCTGGCAGCCGGGCCAGGAACCGTTATCCGGGCGGACCATAATTTTGAAGAAATGAATCGGGAAGAATATAATGAAGCTGTTCGAATCTCTCATGAGTCCAGTATTACCCCTGAAGAACTTCTGGACAAGTTCAGGGGAAGGCAGGTATGGATTCAGCATGAACAGGGAATTGTTACCCGTTATGCCCATTTAGACACCATTGATTCCAGTATCCAGGAAGGAACGGTTTTGGAGAAAGGCCAGAAGATAGGTACAACAGGAAATTCCGGCACACTGGATTCTGTTAAGAATACAGGAAGAGGTATTCACCTGCACTTTGAAATCTGGTTAAACGGAGTATTTTTAGGTAAAGATAGGCCGGTTTCCGAAGTTAGAGATATTTATATCCAGGTGCTGGACTGAAACTTTTTACGTGTAATAATCCTCTTTTTCATAGGAATAGTCCGGCAGTTCTACCAGAATGGTATCAATGCCAATTTTGACAATCTTGCTCCAGGGAATAACGTAGTCCCGGTCACCGCCAAAAAACCCCAGTAACTTTCCTGACCCGGGGATAATGATAGCCCTAATCTTACCGTGCTCTAAATCAATGTCCAGGTCGCTGATTAGGCCNAGTCTTCTTCCATCCTGAATGTTTATTACCTCTCGGGTTTTCAGGTCCGAAGTTTTCAACATGTTTAAACCTCCCCGGCATTCTCTATTTATAAATATATGCAGAAAATAAAAAAAATGCACACTTTTAAGTGTGCATTTCTCAATCCCCCTCTGTATATCTATTCCAAATCAGGGTAAAAGCGCCGGGGCACCTTTACTTATGGAAAGATGTCCACTGGAAAGAGTTCGGGGTACATTAATTATTCTCTGGTTGTAAGACCCCCGGTAAAGCAGGTTTAAGTCTCTTTTTTCCTGCAGGTAGGGTCCATCAATTAAAAGATCTGTTGATTTCAGGAGACGGTAAATACTTGAGTCGCTTCGGCTTTCTTTGAACAAATATTCAAAGGTATAACCTGTGTAAGTTACCAGGGAAAGCCCCCGAGGCTTAAATTTCTGGGCCAGCCTGGCAAAGGCTTCGGCCTGCATAAAGGGTTCCCCCCCTGAAAAAGTCACCCCATCTAAGTAAGGATTTCTTTCAATTTTTTCAGTTAATTCCTCCAGTGTTACCAGGCGCCCCCCTTCCAGGTTCTGGGTCTCAGGGTTATGACATCCCGGACAGTCCTGGAGACATCCCTGGGCATAGACTACCAACCTGATCCCTGGTCCGTCAACTACACTTTCATCAGTTATACCGGCAATCCTCAAANTCAAAGCCTGTCCCTCCTAATACTGGTTAAAGATATGGGATTTGCGGTCCCTCAGTTCCGCCTGTTTAGCTGCATTGAACCGTTCCTCCGTGGAGAGGTAACCGGTAATCCTGCGTATCCTTCGGATAGCTGTTCCCCCGCACTGTGGGCAGGCCTCAGGAATCAACCCTGAAAAACTACAGCTAATACACTCATCTATAGGATAATTGATTCCTCCGTAACCCAAGTTGCAGGCAGCCATATGTCTGATGATTTTTTCTATGGCTTCTATGTTATCCCGGGGGGGAGAGGCGAGTTCCACATAGGAAATATGTCCACCATTACAGTAGTTGTGGTACTCGCCTTCAATCTTTATCTTCTCAAATATAGAGGTCAGGTAATTTACGGGCAGATGATAGGAATTAGTGTAGTATTCCTTATCTGTAATGCCTGGCAGTACCCCAAAACGCTTTCGGTCAGCATTGATAAACCGTCCAGATAATCCTTCGGCAGGAGTCGCGTAAAGAGCAAAGTTAAGATCGTACTCTTCGCAAAACTGCTGGGTGCGCTTCCACATATGCTCCACAATACTGATCCCCAGCTGGCGAGCTTCTTCACTGTCCCCGTGATGAGAATTTACCAGGCTTATTAAAGCTTCAGCCAGGCCAATAAAGCCCATGGATAAAGTGCCGTGTTTTATAATATCATGAATTGGCTCATTGCACTTCAGGTTCTCAGAGCCCATATAAAGATTCTGGCCCATCAGGAAAGGCAAATCTTTCATTTTTAATTCGCTTAAAACTTCAAAGCGGTGCAAAAGCTGACGTACACAGAGCCTTAAGATTCGGTCCAATTCTACAAAGAAGGCTTTAGGCTCTTTGGCAGTAAGGGCCAGTCGGGGCAGATTGATGGATACAGAAGCGATGTTGCCCCTTCCTGCAGACAGTTCCTCACCATGCCGGTTGGCTATGGTCCGGGTACGGCATCCCATATAGGAAACCTCTTCCCCATATTTCTGGTTGAAGGAGGCATCCATAAAGCTAAAGGTAGGATTCAGCCGATGTGAAGCCACTTTCAAGGCCAGCCGGAACAGATCATAGTTTGGATCCTCGGAATCGAAGTTAACACCTTCCTTTACTCTAAATACCAGATTGGGAAACACCGGGTTTTCTCCCCGGCCCAATCCCTTTTCAAAGGCCTTGAGCAGAGCCCGGGTAATCATTCGTCCCTCCTCTGTGGTATCGGTGCCAAAGTTTATACTGCTGAAGGGTACCTGAGCACCAGCCCGAGAGTGCATGGTGTTTAAATTATAAATTAGCCCTTCCATGGCCTGGAAGGTTTCTTCTTCACAAGGCTGCTTCTTGAAACTCCTGATGACCTCTCCCATATCCCGGTCGAAATGCGGGAAACTTTGTCCACCATACATATCGTTCTGGTTGCTCTGCAGAATGATGGCAGCAAGAGCAGCCGCGGAGTAGACCCGTTGGGGCGGCCGTATCCAGCCATTTCCCGTATGAAAACCCTCTTTAAATAATTTTTTCAAATCAATCTGCAGGCAGTTTAAGGTCTTGGCGTAGTAATCCAGGTCGTGAATATGAATGGAAGCCTCCCGGTGAGCCTCGGCGGAATCCTCTGGAAGCAGGTTGCTCAAGTAATAGTTTTTGCTGGCTGCCATAGCAATTTGCAGCATTTTGGCGGAGGGTGAGTTGCTGATATTGGCATTTTCCCGGCTGGTTTCCACCAAAATTTCTTTCACTGCGTCCATCAAATCGCTTTTTCCATCCCGCATCCGGGTTCGGCGGGAGCGGTATAGAATATAGGCCTTAGCGGTACGGGCATGTCCATTTTCTATGAGAATCTTCTCTACCGCATCCTGGGTTCCCTCAACGGTAGGAATGATGTCCTGATTGTTTCTCTGCAGGTGCTCAATCACCTTTTGGGTCAGGATTTCTGCAATATTTCTGTCCTCACCCCCTACAGCTCTGGCTGCCCTAAAAATGGCTTCGGTAATCTTCTGTTTGTCAAAGGGCACAACCCTGCCATCTCTTTTTCTAATTTCCTCAAAGATTACCTGTCTGCTTCCTTCCATCTGCCTTTTGGTAGTTAATTCTAAAATGGTAATCACTTCCTCACAGGTTTGTTTTTTATATTAAAAAGATAATCAAGTTCTTTTTTAAAGGACTGTATATCCTGAAACTTCCGATAGACTGAAGCAAACCGTACATAAGCCACCTCGTCCAGCCCCCGTAATCTTTCTAGAACCATATCCCCCAGCTGATTGGATTGGACCTCCTTGACAAAGCTGTTTCTCAGGTCCCTCTCTATATCGTCTACCAGGTCCTCAAAGGTCTTCAACTCAATCTGCCTTTTGACTCCGGCTCTAAGGAGTCCGCTAATAATTTTATTACGGTCAAAAACCTCCCGCCGACCGTCTGATTTGATCACCACCAGGGGAACATCATCCATTTTTTCATACGTGGTAAAGCGCCTGCCGCATACCGTGCATTCCCTACGGCGTCGAATGGCCGACCCTTCCTCAGCAGACCGGGAGTCCACTACTTTGCTTTCTAAAGACCCGCAGAACAGGCATCTCACCTTAATCCCCCCTGATTTTCCAACCCTATATATTGTTGTTATTTATCTCTTAGTATACCACATCTTGTTATATTCGCTTGAAAATGCAAAACTCCTTCTAAATATGAAAATTTTTCCGAATTTTTTTACTAAGGTTTTTGTGCTTTTTACTGAGTTCGTTTGTGCAATATTGCATTCCGTTTCATTCTCAAAAATAAGACAAGAAGGCGGTCCTCTTGTCTTATAAAACACAGCCTTAATATTCTTTTGCATTTTCAAATATGAATTCACTACTCAAAAAATCTTTTTTTTTGAAATAGATATGATAATTTTTGTTACAGGCAGAACAGGTTAGTGAATATGTCTTTCTTACCAGGGTAATTTGCGCATTGTTTATATACAATATTGCACCGCATTTACATCTTTCAAAGTTTTTTATCCATGATTTAACTTTTAACAAGGAAATCACATCCTTGTATAATATTTATTTATAACCTTTATAGGGAATTACATATTTATTTAAATTTCAACAAATATGGGTAAGGAAATATGTAGAACGAAAGGAATAAATAAGACAAGAGAACCGTCCCCTTGTCTCTTGTCTTCCTTGTCTACTTCCTTTTCTTCCCGAGGCTGTAGGTTTTCAAAGAAGAAGTCAAAAAAAATGCTGCCCGAAAGGGCAGCTAAAATATAAGTGAAGTTGGCTTTAAACAAGGTTTAAGGATAAATTTTAATCACCGGGAGGTTAGGCCCTGATTCACTGGGATCATAAATCTCGTGGACCTCATCATCCTCCTGCCAGATCACAATAATCCTGCTCAAATTATGCTGGTTGTAGGACCAGACGGCTTCATCGGAAAAGCTGATATAGTACAGGCTGAAAAATAATAAAAATATACTCAGTGTAACCGCCAGTATTTTTTCACGCTTAACCATATAACCATCTCCTCCCTGCAGGATTATTGAATATATTTTTTCAGGTGCCCCAGAGCCGCCTTTTCCAGGCGGGATACCTGGGCCTGGGATATTCCAATCTCATCAGCCACCTCCATCTGGGTTTTACCCCGATAAAAACGGAGGTCTAAAATCAGCTGTTCTCTTTGGTTCAATTTGTTGATCGCCTCTTTGATGGCGATTCCCTCCAACCAGCGGTCGTCCAAACTTTTGTCATCCTTAATCTGGTCCATAACAAATATGGGGTCACCTCCATCGTGATAAATGGGTTCAAAAAGGGAAACCGGTTCCTGAATGGCCTCCAGGGCGAATATAATTTCCTCTCGGCCTATATTTAACTCCTGGGATATTTCCGTTATGGAGGGCTCCCGACCGAAACGGTTGGCCATTTCATCCCGGACCTGCAGAACTTTATAGGCAATGTCTTTTAAGGAACGGCTCACCCGTACCGGGTTATTGTCCCTTAAATACCGTCTAATTTCTCCAATAATCATGGGAACGGCATAGGTTGAAAATTTAACATTTTGACCTAAATCAAAATTATCTATGGCTTTCATCAAACCGATGCATCCTACCTGGAAAAGGTCATCCACGTATTCGCCCCGGTTATTAAATCTCTGGATTACACTTAAAACCAGCCTGAGGTTACCGTTGGCCAACTTTTTGCGTGCTTCCCGGTCTCCACTCTGAAACTCTTCAAAGAGTTTTTTCATCTCCTTGCTGGTCAGGACTGGAAGTTTTGAGGTATTAACTCCGCAAATCTCTACCTTATTCATCATGAATTTGATTCCCTCCCAGTTTCTTTTCAGATTATTTTAAAGTATTTCCTTCAGGGTTTTTTTTATACTGAAGAAACCAGGAAAAGCCGGGAGACAATACTAAGTTATTCCATTTTTTTGATTTCTTTTTTTAATCTTTTAATAATCCTTTTTTCCAGGCGGGAAATATAAGACTGGGAAATACCCAGCATATCTGCTACTTCCTTTTGTGTTTTTTCCAGGCCATTGGCCAGGCCAAAACGAAGTTCCATAATCTTTTTTTCCCGGCAGGAGAGTTTCTCCATGGCCAGGTAGAGAAGCCTTTTGTCCACTTCTGCCTCAATGCTTTTATAGATTAGATCATTTTCTGTGCCCAGGACATCGGAAAGCAAAAGCTCGTTACCATCCCAATCGATATTTAAAGGCTCGTCAAAGGATATTTCCGCCTTCACCTTATTGTTGCGCCTAAGAAACATTAATATTTCATTTTCAATACATTTGGAAGCGTATGTAGCCAGCTTAATGTTTTTATGGGGATCGAAGGTGTTTACCGCCTTGATTAACCCGATGGTTCCGATAGACACCAGGTCATCAATACTGACTCCAGTATTTTCGAATTTCCTGGCAATGTATACCACCAGCCTCAGGTTCCTCTCGATGAGCACGCTCTTTACTTCCTTCTCCCCTTCCCTGAGTTTCTGGAGCAGGAAGCTCTCTTCATCATGGGTCAACGGCGGGGGCAGAGCCTCGCTGCTTCCCACATAAAAGATTTCCGGCATGGCGCTTAAACCTACCCAATTTAAGAAGCGCAGTACCGCCAGTCGGGTCAGGAGCCTGTATTTAGGTAAAAATGAAAGCAAGAATATCCCTCCCAGTTTATTTTTAGATTACGTTCCCTACCAAATCCGGAGGCAAAAGGGCCTGGTACTGGGCCTGTGCGGAAAATGGCTGCAGATAAACGGCAATGACTGCTTTTTGAGCCACCTCCACCTCCCTGTCCTGGTCCCAAAGACTCAAACCCTGGGGCCTGAACCCAATGAGAAAACCCTTTTTTCTTCCCAGGGATGTATAGGGAATAAAACAGAGCCGAGAAGCCAGGGGAGAAGAGGTCAAAGCCTCTGAAATTAGATCCGGAAACATATCATCGGCACAATCAAAATATTCCTTCAATTCCTGGGGCAAAATTTCCCGCAGGGCATCGTACTGTACCACCACCACCGGTTCCCGGGAGATGGGTTCCTTAAGCTTGTTACCCGTGTCCAACATTCCTTCAACCTTGACTTCCCTGTCCATTAATCGAATTACCAGATCCACCTGGAAAAGTCGCTGCCACTTCTTCTGTTCCAGGTAACCCATTCCCCACCGGCCCAGAATTACCACCAGAAATATTGGAAAAACAAGGTTCAATCCTGTAAAGGAGGGAAATGTAAAAACTCCGTCTGCAGTCTGCACCGGCACTGCCAGGAAAAGTGAGCAGGCCAAAACTGCCCCACCGACCGTAAATGAAACCAGATAGAACATTCCTAAAAGTGACAGAAACTCCTGCCACTTCCGGGGGTGAAAAGCCGCAAAGATAATCGCCAGGGAAAGAATAAATTTAGAGGCCAGAGTAAAGAAAAAATCCTTTGTCGGTAAAAATATGGTCAGAACGTAGAGAGCTCCCAGCAGAGCACCTAACAACATGCGGTTAGAAACATACTCTTTGCGCAGCAGACGGGCGGTGAGCCAGAGAATCAGGTAATTCATAGCCAGGTTAACAACGATAACCTCATCCAGGTACACAACGTTCACCTCTGCTTACACCCAAAGTTCCGACTTACCCTTTATCCTTTTAAATATATGCCAGGGAAATTAAATCTATGTATAATTATAACGGATTGACCTTATAAAATTTGTCATACCTTGAAAATACATCGATATTTTTACCGACAAAAATCTAAAAGCAGCCCCATAAAAGGCTGCTTTTAAGTCAATCTTTTTGTTCAATTATCTCACATTTTTACTTGATGGCCTTTCGCTTCCTTAAGAAAGCAGGGATATCTATGTCATCTTTGGAAAAAGTCCCCTCTTCTACCCCTTCTATCACCGGCTTTCTATCCCGGGGCTCTTCAAAACCGGTGGCAATGACCGTTACCCTGACCTCATCCTCCAAGGATTCGTCAATAACCGCACCAAAGATAATATTGGCTTCGGGATCCGCCGCTTCAGCCACAATATCAGCAGCCTCATTCACCTCAAAAAGGCCTAAATCGGAACCGCCGGTAATGTTCAAAAGTACTCCCCGGGCTCCCTCAATAGAAGTTTCCAAAAGAGGGCTGGATATGGCAGCCTTTGCGGCATCCATTGTCCGGTTGTCCCCACTGCCTATGCCAATTCCCATAAGAGCAGAACCGGTTTCCAACATAATGGTCTTCACATCAGCAAAGTCCAGGTTAATCAACCCAGGAATGGCAATTAAATCAGATATTCCCTGAACCCCCTGCCTCAGAACATCATCGGCGATACGAAACGCTTCCATGATAGGAGTCCGCTTTTCTACCACCTGCAGAAGGCGGTCGTTTGGTATAATAATCAGGGTATCCACCTTTTCTTTGAGAATCTCAATCCCTTCATCCGCCTGGGTACGGCGTTTCCGTCCCTCAAAACTGAAGGGCTTAGTCACCACTCCTACGGTCAGCGCACCCAATTCCTTAGCTGCTTCAGCGATAATGGGTGCAGCTCCTGTACCGGTGCCGCCGCCCATTCCGGCAGTTACGAAAACCATATCAGCACCTTTTAACATTTCTTGTATCTGTTCCCGGCTTTCCTCTGCCGCCTGGCGGCCAATTTCCGGGTTAGCTCCGGCACCCAAACCTTTGGTCAACTTCTCGCCAATCTGCAGCTTCAGGTTAGCCTTGGCCAGGTGCAGTGCCTGGGCATCCGTATTTACTGATATAAAGTCAACCCCTTCCAGGTTAGCTTCAATCATCCTTTTTACAGCATTGCTTCCCCCACCACCGATGCCAATAACCTTTATTTGAGCAAATTGTTCCATATCGTTATCAAATTCTATCATCGATTATTACCCCCTTAACCTTTGGGTTAGTCAAATATTTCATAAAACCAGTTTTTCACCCGCCCCAAAAATTTGGGCAGCACTAACTTTGTTTCCTTTTTTCCATCGGTAGGGATCAACTGATTTCCCTGGACATAGTGAATGATTCCTACACCGGTAGAAAACTCCGGACTGCTGACTCCGATGTAATCCGGCTGGGCCAGCTGAACAGGAGATTCAAAGATCTCCTCAGCCATCTCCGGAACTCCCTTCATCAAAGAAGCCCCGCCGGTTAATACAATCCCCGCCGGCAGAGATTTTAAATGGCCCATCTTTTCCAGTTCTTCCCTGGCAAGAAATAATATCTCCTGAACTCTGGGCTCTATAATTCCACAAAGGATTTTTTCATTTACATTGCGGTTTTCTTTCCCTCCTACACTGGTAATCTCTATATCCTCTTCGGATTCCACCATGGAAACCAAAGCTTTTCCATGCTTGATTTTCAGCCTTTCCGCCTGTTCAATAGTTGTACGAAGGCCAACAGCAATGTCATTGGTGATGTGGTCGCCCCCCATAGGCAGAACAGACACATCTCTTAAGGCATTCTGTTGGAACATGGCCACTTCTGTGGTACCGCCTCCAATATCAATCAGGGCAACGCCCAGCTCTTTCTGGTCCTCTGATAAAAGAACCTCAGCGTTTGCCAGGCAGTTAAGCACAACGCCGTCCACCTCCAGCTCCGCACGATTCACGCAGCGCATCAAATTCCGTATGGAGGTGACGGCACCGGTGATTATCATAGCATCCACTTCCAGCCTTACCCCCACCATTCCTACCGGGTCCCGGATTCCATCATAGCCGTCCACAATGAACTGCCGGGGGATAATATCAATAATCTCTCTGTCGGGAGGCATAGCTATTACCCGGGAAGCTTGAATCACTCTTTCCACGTCCTCCAGGGTAATCTCTTTGTCTTCTCCGGAAACAGCTACTACGCCCCGGTTATTGATCAGGGTTATATGGGTGCCCACCATGCCTAAAAAAACCGAATTGATTTCCATGTTTACCATGCGTTCCGCCTCGGAAACCGCTTCGTTAATATTCTGTACAGTTTTATCCAGGTCTACGATGATTCCTTTGCGTAAACCTCCGGAAGGGCTGGTGCCCACACCAATGATGTTTAAGGTATGGTCTTTGGTTATTTCTCCAATGATGGCTCTAATATTTGAAGTACCAATATCCATGCTTACTACGATATTTTTTTTTGTCACCTTCGAACCTCCCCGATACCTACATTACATAAAAACTATATAGTTGTAGTTCAACATTTTTTATAAAATTCCCTTTTTTTACTGCGTATAATTTTTACCGTATTTAAAGTTTTTGTTAATTTATCATTTTGGTGGAAAATGAGGAACCCTCAAATCAATATAGGTGGGTTCCTTTTCATTCTGCTGAATTTCTGTCAGCACTTCAGGAACCTTTCTAATCTTTTCCCCATAGTCCCCGGTACCCATCCAAATTTCCATTCCATCCAGGGTATATACTACCAGGTTTAAAGGATTGGACACGTTAAAGTCAGAAAATATGGAGATCTCCTCCAATGGCATTCTCGGTAATAATTCCAGGATTTCCTTCAGACCCTGGTTCTGCTCTACCGGGAGCCTCTTCCCAACATAAGGCTGGCTAAAGACCATCCCTGTTAGCAGGGGTTTTCCCTCCTTCATGTCCTCCACAAAACCTAAGAGAGTTCCATCCTCTGATATTTCAATGTATCGCTCCTGGTATGGAGATAATGCCACCGGCCCTTTTTCTGCAATGGTTACCCCAATGGCCCGGGGCAGAATATAGCTTACCTCCGCAGAACTGACCAGGGGCATATCCTCCAGCTGCACCTGTAAAAACCGGGTATTGACCTCCCAAATATTCATTCCCCGTCTCAGCCTCAAGGCCCTCAGTATCTCTTCTGCCTCAATCCGATCCAGGCCCTCCAGTTCCAGCCGCTCCAATTCAAAA
>SL_3KL_010_SEDDRAFT_10001792_pt1 | contig 19619 bp, 29 predicted proteins | sample SodLakKL_010_SED_2_FD_10381 | JGI IMG/M metagenome (IMG submission 10381) | reverse complement strand
GAGGTCGTTTCATATCTTCAATCTGAAAATATCGAAATAGACGCAATTAACCTCCAAAAGCCGAACTGGACTAAAAAACTTGATATTTCGTGGAATTCTGATAAGATTGAGCTTAGAAAGTATCAGCGTGATATTATCGAAAAAATAATCGATTACAACGCACCATGCACGATTCAGATACCAACTGGTGCAGGAAAAACGGCAATTGCGTTAAATTACGCTTCGATATTGAAAAGACCGTTTTTAGTGGTCGTTCATCGAAAAGAACTCCTATATCAATGGAAATCAGAAATTGAAGCAATGTTTGGAGTTACACCAACTATTATTGGCGATGGTCGAAAGGATTGGTCTGGTGACATCGTTGTCGCAATGGTTCAAACTTTGCACAAGATTGTTAAATCGGGCGTTAAACTGGCGTTTCCGTTGATAATTTTTGACGAGTGCCACACATTACCCGCTAGCGAGGCATATTCAACGGCAATGTCAATTGGAGCAAGGTGGAGGCTAGGATTGTCTGCAACAGCACGTAGAGAGGATAATAAAGATAAAATGCTGTGGGGTGCGACTGGATCGATAATTTGTTCACTTACTGTGCCGGATTTGGTTAAGAAAGGATACCTGATAGAACCCATATTCAGGCTCATAGAAGCCCCTTATCCTTCACACATCATTGGAAATAGGGAGAAATACGCAAATGTCTACAAATATGGAATCGTCCATAACTCTGAACGAAACAAGAAAATCTTTGATGAAGCGAGAAAAGGTGTATTAGATGGGAGAAAAACCTACATCCATGTTAGACACATCAGACACGGAGAATTATTGAATAGAGAGATAAATGGGTCTGTATTCATTCATGGTAACAGTAAAGATAGGGAATCGGCATTAGAAGCGTTTAAACGTGGTGAAATTCCTTGCCTCATCTCTACATTGTTAAAAGAGGGAGTAAACGTGCCTATAGCCGACAAATACATAAATGCGGCTGGTGGGGCTTCATATATCTCAACAATCCAGACTGCGGGGAGGACTCTTAGGACTGCTGAAAACAAAGAAAATACAATTATTGTGGATTTTATTGATAATGCACACAAATTTCTGGAAGAACACACCAGAATGAGGTTTGATGCGTATAAAGAAGTTTATGAAGAGTATTTTGACAATGCAGAAGTTATAGGTGGTTAAAATGGGTTTAGATATTAAGTTATTTAGGGTTTTACAGTGTGTTTGGGACGGAGGAACGACACACAATATGGTTAAAATGGCAAATGAAATACCTGTTAGATGTATTAAAGATAAGCCTATAACAGCGTTTTGTTACATTTGGGACCCACACAATCTGGGAATCTTTCTCGCAAAGGATATGATTGAGCCATTGCATATAATAATATCAAGTATGTTATTAGAATATGATTCTCTGATTAAATTCAATCCTGAGAACGGATGGGGGAGTTATAACGTATTCCTTCGGTTTTTGGTTGATTATTTCCTTGCTTGTAAGGAAAACCCAGAATCATATATTGAGGTGTATATATGAAGCCAATTCAGTATCAACGGTATTTAAATTATATCCCGAAAGAGGAAATGGTAAAGAATGGAGAAATAAGGATGGATATTGTTATAGGAGGAACATATCGTGTAAATGATGAGGTTACATTCATAAACGGGTTATATGCCAATAATGTGTTAAAACGGGCTAGGATCGCCACCATTGAGCCATTATATATGGATAAATCTGGAGTCTATACGGTCATTGGGTCTGAACAAATACTGAATGTATGGAATAGTGAGTTTGTTAATTCTCTCGCATTGGAGTATGGGTTACGTGATTGGAAGGAATTTAAATTTCTATTCACTAAATTACACGGATTACAAGCAAAAATGAAATATCAGGTTATTCGATGGTGATTGAAAAATGTTAAGAATTGCACACGATTTGGATTATACTATCCTCTGGTCGGATGTTATGCCAAAACCAGCTAGGATTTGTGCCGATTCAGCACCGTATCTGAAAGAATGTTATATCGGGAAGGAGAAGGACATTAAGATGATTATTACAGGACGACCAGAAAGCGAGCGACCAGAAACAGAGGATTTATTGAGGAGTTTTGGAATTGATGCAAAATTAATCATGAATCCTATAGAAAACTTCAAAATGGAGCATATTGCTACAATAAAGGCTCAATATTTGTATGTTAATCTAATTAGCTTCTATGTGGAGGATAATGATTTCTACCGTAAAGTAATGTCCGAATATTGGGATGGAAAATGTATTAGTAGCGAGGAATGGATGAATTATGTTTGAAAGTAACAAGAAACACAAATTAAACACTAGAGCGGCGATTTCCCAGAGTTTATCGGAAGGGAAATCAATAACCCTTAAATCTTCGGTTAATTCAAGAGAAACCGTTGTATTTGTGTTTAATTCAACAACAAACCTAGTAAATGCTTATGGTGCTAGATCTTTCAGAGAAATGAGTACATATACCTTAAACCAAGCAGGAGATTACATATATAAGAATTATAACCGTATAATCTGGTGATTTGGTGAGTAAATGGATAAATGACGATGGATATTACAATATTCGTATAAACGGGCGTGTAATGTTAGAACATCGTCACATCATTGAGCAAAAAATAGGGAGGGAATTAAAAGAAAAAGAGCGGGTTCATCATATAAATGGGGATAAATTAGATAATAGACCAGAAAATCTGGTTATTTTATCTAATAGAAGACATACAGCATATCATAATACGGGGAAATTAGAGCCTATATGGGCATTTACTACCTGTTTATACTGTGGAAAAGTAATTGAACGAAGAATTAAGAAAATGAAAGAAAGACCACATTCTTTCTGTAACAGGGAATGTTATCGGTTAGGAGCGCATTTAGCACCCGGAAACAATCGGAAGGGAATTAAGAAAGCAAAAACAAGTTTGGGGATTAAAAATGACTGATTTGACAAAAGAATGGCTAACACCACCAGAAATAATTAATCTAGTATTAGAGGTTTTTGGTGGTGAAATAGACCTTGATCCATGTTCCAATCTGGGAATACCCAATATTCCGGCAAAGAAACACTACGATATTTATTCAGACGGATTGAAACAGAAGTGGAAGGGCAAAGTATTCCTTAACCCTCCATACGGGCTTGATGTTAATAATTGGGTCAATAAACTTATCAGAGAAATGGAAAATTTCGATGAATTGATACTAGTTGTGGCTGCACGAACAGACACGAGATGGTTTAAGAAATTAAACAAGTTTCCGTGGTGTGGGGTTAATGGGAGAATTAAGTTTATTAAATACAATTCCTTAACGAAAACTCAATATGAGAATCAATCCTCTCCTGAATTCCCTAGTGCGATATTCTATATCGGCAAAAATCTTCAGAAGTTTATATCGGTATTTTCACGAATTGGCCCGATTTGGATTAATTATACTACCACAACGAATGAAAACAAAAACGATTCCAACTTCAAGGTTTGTTCCGAATGCGGATTGATAAAATCAATGGAATCATATTATTTCAAAGCGGGAAAACCATTCAAACAATGCAAGTCCTGTATAGCGAAGTTAAGGAAAACTAAGCGTAAAAAGCAGATATATAAGAATACGACTATCATAGATCCTGACGATTTACGAAATATGTTTAATGAAGAGAATCTATCCGTTTCAGAAATAGCGTATATTATAGGAAGAACACCGAAATCTACGGGAGCATTATTGAGAGGATTTGGGGTTGATACACATGCTAGAAGGGGAAAGTATCAGAGGGACTGAAATTGGTAGGTGTGAGGTTTGTGGAGAATTTATCACACACGGTTCAAAATGTTGTCGGAATTGTTATCAAAAAGTTCCAAGAATCTATAAGCGTTCAAATGATATATGTAACGAGATTGATTCGATGATTCAACCATATTTAAAGTCTGAATTGGTATCTCCTTTATATATATCGAAGGAAATTTCAGAAAGGATGATAACAACATCACATAAGCCAACGATAGCCAGATTTGTAAGGATTTTGTTAAAAGACTACGGATACATAAACGATCCCAATTGCACGGCAAAACGAAACAGATTAATGATATTCGCTGGTCTGGATGGAGAAAATAATGAAAGGAAAAAGACCGTGTAAATTGGGGTGTATTTTCTTTGTTGAAGAAGATATGGGGATAGTTATAATATGGTCGTGTAGATTGATGAATAAACAAATTGGGTATGAAACAGACGGTGATTTGTTAGATCCTCCGGGGTGTGATCACTGGACTGATGGTGCTTGGGATATGCGAGCAATTCCTTAAAAGACAATTTAAAATCGTTTGGTAGGTGAATTATGTGTAAAGTATCGCGCGATTATGAAAAACTGAATGATTACTACTGGTTATACACACAATATGTTGTTAAAGGGCGTTCATCAACAAAAATAGCGAACGAAGTTGGGTGTCACAAATATACCGTAATTAATGCACTAAAAAAACACAAAATTGAAATTAAACCACGTGGTGGTTATCATGGGGTTACTCGCGGTAAGGCAATCTCGTTGCGCCCTGCAATGTATAGTATGCCAGAAGAACTCGCTAAAGTGCTTAAATTACCATCAAATAAGGAAGAAAGATGAAATTAGGTGATATGATATGGGTTATGATGAAAGTGTCTTTAAAAGGGCTGTAGATTCATATGGTAGTGATATGCAGCAGATTGTTTGTGTTGAAGAACTTTCAGAGTTAATACAGGCTTTATGTAAAGAAATGCGACCACATCGAAGAAATATGTTAGTTTGTCGTAAACAAGACATATTATCAATCGCGGAGGAATTATCTGATGTTGAGATAATGTTGGAGCAAATCAAGTATGTTTTCGATAATAAGACTCAATCGGGAGTTAGATTCTCTGAATTGGTTAAAAGCCTAAAAGAGATGAAAATNGAGAAGTTAGAGAACAATATTACCGATTATAACAACAAAATGGAATCTTTTTCATCTATGGTGGATTAAATGGGATTTATTGGAAGATTATTGGGAAAAGAGGGTAATAGTGAATTTATCCTCAAAATATCGTTAATTAACGATATGGGTGAAGTAATATCGTTAAATCAATATCCTGTTACAGATGGGTGTGTAATAGAGTATGATTGTAAATTGGAAACTAATGTGGAACATATATCCGAAACTATCTGTATAATGATGTCACACATTATGTTCTCCAATCTGGACAGGGTAACGAAAGTAGAGTTTGAAATAGTGAGGAAATACCATGTTTAATTGGCTTATAAAACTAATTTGTCCGGCAAATGACGATAATGAGAAGATTACGGCTCTTAAAGATGACGTATTTGAAGCTGAGATTAAAATCAATGAATTACAAGACCAGCTCAACGAATGTATGGATATAAAAGACGCCAGTATATCGGTGTATTCTGAATATAAAGATATTCTTGGAGCGTATTTCTGTAAATTTGAAGATAAAAGACAGATTACAAGAAAAGAGTGTATGACGGCATTTAAGCCGTTGATTTTAACCGACACAATACAGGCGTTTGCGGATAATCTGTATAAAACAGTCAGTAAAAGTGATATGGAAAAATTCTTGGTTAAGGATAAAACAAGCCTCAGAAAATATTATGTAACGGAGTTCTTTGATTGTGACGATTTTGCTTTCAGGCTTAAAGGGAACATAACAACCCAGAATAACGCCGATATTGCATTTTTTATCGTATGGACATCAACACACGCATTTAATGCGTTCATTGACCATAACCACAAAGTATGGTTCATAGAACCACAAACAGACGAGATTCTAGACCCTGTTGATACTCACCATCATTATTATAATGGATTGGCGGTTATTATAGGTTAGAGGCGATCATTATATTCCGATATAAAAATGGTAAAATATGGGTTAGAAATCTTTTTGGGTATCGCACAAAAGATGAAGCCATTGTTATGTCAAATCAATTATGGAAGGATGGATATATCGTGAATATTGAAAAGATAGGAGAATTATGGTATGTTTGGAGAACCTAAAAATAAAGACTATATTGATTCGTATTGTTCAATTTGTGGGCATTATTTGACTTCACGACATCTTATCGCCGGGGCGATAAATGGAGATATGATTGATTTTAATGAGAGAGAATACCTTGAAATCAATTGGGTTGTTTGCTCTGAGTGTTTCGACAAAATCAAGGAAATTGAACGTGGTGGAGTAATTAAAGCGAAGAAATCAGTCAGAGGAAGGAAATGACAATAGTTGTATCAAAAAATGGAGGGATGAAGAAAAACACTTCGTTATTAATCCCTCTTTATCTACATGATTGGGCGAAAGAGAATAAAATTTCTCTTTCTATGGTATTGACAGAGGAATTAGAAAGACGGTATAAAGAGGTCAAATCATGAAAAAAACACGACACCCAAGAGTTACAACAGTTCTGAGCGAAATGTTAGATAACAGTTGGTTATTTAAATGGAGGGCGAAGGTTGGAGCAGAAGAAGCAAACAGAATCGCCAGAGAATCGGCAAGTGTTGGAACAACCGTTCATTACAGGGTATTAAATAAACTAATTAAAGCCAATTTACCTCTCCCTGAGGTAAATTTCAAAGATTTACCGAAGAATATCAATCATCTCTGCGAAATATCAGAGATTCAGTGGGATGACCTGATTGACACTCAATTTAAAATTCATCCGGGCAGGATTGATGTTGAGGTAAATAGGGTTGATCATGACCTTAAATTTACAGGAACGTATGATCTTGCCGCAAATGTGTCCTTTGGTGATGACAAGCCCAAATGGACGATTATTGACCTGAAAACATCAGCAATGGCTAGAGAATCACATTTCATCCAATTGGGTGCTTATTCTATATTATGTGACACAAAGCCACAACAGGCGGCAGTTATCACACTATGTCCGTATGTTCAGAAGAACCCGGATTTGCAGGGTAAAATCTATATTCTTGAAAAAGACGAACTAGAATTGAGAAAGAACCAGTTTTTGGAGTTATTAGAAGGGTATCATAAAAAACAAGAGAAGAAAAGTGTCAGGAAAACAACGAAGAAATTGAAAAATATCAAGAAGCCAGAGAGGGTTTGACAAAAGAAGAAGTTTAATAAACTTTCAATGCGTATAAGATGTGCGGCCATGAAGGAAAAACTAATTCAATATACAATAAAACTTACCAAATCTCAAATTGATGCTATCGAGAGGGTTAGAAAGGAAAAAGGATTGGTTACTACTAGTGAATCACTTAGATATATTGTTTCAGAAGGGTTAAATTCTATATTGAGGCACTAAATTGAAATTGGGCGATGGTCTGGGGGTCATCGCCCACAAGAACGGAGGCGGTAGGTTATGTTACCACAATATAATTATGACTCTAGAATAGATAAATCTTTCGTTATACCAGAACGATTGTGTAACGGTGGGTTTAGATTCATCCGAGTGGCAAAGCGAGGAAAAATACCTTTAGATGTGAATTATCTCAAGGTAAATAATTTTGATTTTGATTCTCCTACAATTCAGCGACATTTAAGAAATCAGGGGAATATCGGAGTTATTCCAATTGAAGGATATTGTATCCTTGATGCTGATAATTATACAGAAATTGAAAAGTTAGGCATTGGTGAGCATTTTAAAGACACATTTACAGTTAAAACTGGTGGAGCAGGCGAAAAATACCATTTTTATATTAAATGTCCGGGATTTGAGGGTAAATTCCCTCTATACCATCCTCAAACAGGAACGCATATAGGGGATTTCTATGGGTCTGATAAGCGCGGATTCTGTGTTGCTCCCCCTAGCGTCCATTCTTCAGGAAAATCGTATGAAGTAATTAATGACGTAAAATTCAAGGAATTTGAATTTGAAAAACTTAAATCAATTCTTTCCCCAATACTGACACAACATAGCGAAGTTGCTCGACCCCCTAAATACGAATCCAATTTCGATATTTACTCAAATGAGTATCATGTTGCCGATATTTTACCTCCATACAATGTTACGAAGGTTAATGGAGAATTACAAGGCGTTCATCCAATTCATGGTTCAACCAGTGGTAAAAATTACTCTATTGATGAATCAAAGAACGTATGGCATTGTTTCAGGTGTAACACCGGCGGAAGTTGGATTCACGCATTATTGATTAAATACGGATTCATGGATTGTTCGGAATGTGTTCCGGGTAGTCTAACTGGTCGCGGTTCCCAGATTAAAGAAGCCTGTGAGATGGAAGGGATACAGGCTCCACAATTCACGAAGTCTGATAAAAAACCACTTGTTTCTGACGAGGTTATAGTTCACGAATTAAAACACCTTCCAGAAAAACTCCCAGATTGTGACGTTTTATTGATAAAGGCTCATCCTAGAACAGGAAAAACCCATACAGCGATAAAACACCTAATAAGTCATGGTAATGGTGCTTTTGTTTGCTCCAGACACAGTGTTTTGGAACATGCGATTGGTATCTTTAAGGAATTGAGAAAAGAAGGACAAACTGCTGTTCATTTAGAAGGAAAAGGTAGGGTATGTCCGTTCAATAATTCTTGTTACGATTGTGGATTAAACGTAGTTCATGTTGCCGATGGTGAAAATCAAACTAGAGAAGAGATGAATGATTTTATCCGGGAGTTATTGAGGGAAGAAACTATCATTACAGGCGATTTATTGTTTTCTAAGGGCGTATGTCCGTATTATGGGTTATTAAGTGCTAAAAATTATGTTGATTACATTTTCACAGTGCCATACTTTGCTAAAGTATCCGATCCTGAAAAAGAATTACCTCCACAAGAATTATTGATTTTTGACGAAGATATGACGATTGCCGACCTATATCCTCCAGAATTTGCATTGGTTGAAACATCAATCGGGCGTGGTAGATTAAAAATTAAAAATCTCGTAGGTAATGTCAATGAAACTAATATAGACGAATTTAGAACGATGATTAGTGATCCAGAGGTAAATACTAAGCCATCTTTAAGAATTGATCCGTATGTGATAGATGTATTAAATGGGATTATTAAATGGGTTAAAATCTTAAATAAAGCAACAGAACACGATAAAATAACAATTAAAGAGGTTTTGGTAAGTAGATTAAACGCCGTTGGGTGTCTTGATTTACCATTTCATCGTAAAGAATACCTTTCAGATAAAATACACGAATATGCGGTTCGATTCAATATTCAAAGCCGGGAGCAGATTGAAGCATTAGCAAATACATTTATCTTCCTCAATCCAGAAAGGAAGTTTGAATGGATTGGTAAATCAACATCGACTCTATTTGCTATCCCAGAACGTAAAATATTCAATTTTGTGCCGTTTGATAAGATGATTATCATTGGACAGACAAACGCCGAATTATTCATAGAAGAATTAAAGAACCAACATAAACTTGACAATTGCCAAATACTTAGTGTATCCGGGTTTAAATATGCGAAAAACTTTATGTTTTTGGTTATTGAAGGTAATAGACAACGGGCGGCAATAGAGGAAATGATTGTTCATTTGACGGAGGAAAATAGAAATAATAAGATTAAACGTCCATTGCTTGTAGCAACTCCATCGAAGAAGAAACAGATGAGGTTAAAGGACAGGCTTGGCGGTGGTGCAATTATTTCAACNGATGAAACAATCTATGAGCAGATGGAGAATCATCAATTGGGTCGCACAAATATAGTGTATCTCAATTCGGTTGTTTCTAGAGGTCTTGATTTAGATTTTTATGATATGGTCGTTATAGACGGTTCTGAATTCCAAACGCCGTATTTTACCGCTATGTTACAGAAATCTATCGAGAAGAACGACTCTGAATCAATCGGTCGTTATAATTATATCATTGATAGAATCCGGTCTGATGAGATAACGAATATGAGTTTAAGAATTTCTCCTGTTGTTGGTAGTTCGGAAAACAAAATGAAAGCCGTTATGATGGCTAGAAGAGATTTCAACTATATTCCAAAGAGTTTAACAATTGGCAAGATCGCGGGGCATGAATCGGAGGACGATACGGACAGGAAAAACTGGACACTACAGAACTACTGCGCAAGGATTTACAATTTCTCCTCAGATAGTGCCTCAATCACGAATCTAAAATTTCTCTATTTGCAGAACCGGATTATAAGGTCAGTGGAGAACAATCTGGCAAATCGGTACAAGCAAACACGAGATTCGTTGGACACACTCTCTTATAGTAAGAGTATATGTCCAACCAAACTCGATAATATGGACTCCGATTTGCTTCAAATCGGCTCAGAACTCCCGATACACGAATGTGAGAATAGAGAAATTTCCGATTCGGAAAATACGCCCAAATCACAGATTTTAAATTTCATGAAACGGCATAAGGATTTAGGGTCTGGAAGGCGTATGGGGGAAAAGGCACTCATAAATTGGCTAAAATCCCAAATGGGCGGTAAGGTTGGTGTAAGAAGTATCGTCCGTATCATAGAGGAATTAGGAAAAGAAGGCTTATTAAAGGCTCATTACGATAAAGGACGAGATAAAGTGTGGTATTACCTTACAGAACAAACAATAGGAAACCGGGCTTTAAATGAGTTTTAGAAGAAGGGTGCGGGAGGAATATTGAATCCCCCCGGAGATTGGCGAAGGGTTTAACACTATCATTAAAGTGTTAGAATTAAGGTTAAATCTTAAGGATTTAACACTAATAAAATAGTTCCATATTCTTTGTTTTAAGGGGGTTCACATCGCCCCCTATGTTTTTGTATAGGGACGATACAAAACCCTGTAGGAATGGCGTGGTGTTCGTCTGGTGACGTTGTAGAAGGTGAATGTGAGTGGTGGATGCACGGCACAATGGCGATAGATTTATTACTATAGATTACCTAAATATACATTACACCATGACGGTTGTAGTAAGTAAAGACGGAACACGGAAGAAATCTACTTCTGTCCTCATAAACGAAGAGTTGTATTTATGGGGGAAAAAGAACGGGATTGTTTTTTCTAAGTTGATAGAAGAAGAAATTATAAAATTAAAGGAGAAAAGTGATGTATATTAATCTGGTTCGTATCTATCGACAGTTAATGAATTACTTGGCTTTTCGAGAAGAACCGGAGAAATATACAGTTTGTTATGTGGAAACGGGCAATCTATGGTGGATTAAAAGAAATCTTCATGAACTGCGATTTTTTTATAATGACTTCTCATTCAGGATGAATGATGAGGTTTATAATGTCAGAAAACTTGTCGATTCTAATTATCAGATTCATATGAGGATATATAGGGATGGGCGAGTCACTGGACATTTTGAGCTTAGAACGGAACATCCGACTGATCACTTGAAGGGAATTGGGTTCAGAGCATTGTCAAAAGACGAAAAGAACAACATTATAGATATTTTTAAAAATATCGAGGTTCTTAAATGACATTAGAGAATAACACTCAAATCTTAGTCATAATCAGTGTTGCGATTTACGCACTGGTCTTTTTGGCTATTGGGCTGTATGTAAGAAGAATGTATAAGACAGAAACCAAAAACGAGTTTCTTGTCGCAAATAGAGAAATAGGAACGCAGAAGCTTGCATTTAGTATTGCGGCGACGTGGATTTGGTCTACGGCGCTTTTTGTTTCTGCCACGCTGGCATTCAATTTTGGGCTAGCAGGCGCATTTTGGTTCTGTTTTCCAAATTTCATAACGTTGGTCGTTTTTGGATATTTTGCTGCTAGAGCGAGGCGACTTCATCCAGATGGCTTTACAATGCCCCACTTTATGGAAAAATTCCACGGAAGGCGGGTTAATGCAATTTACTTATTCCAAGCTCTTGCATTGATGATTATGGGATTTGCAGCACAGACCATTGCTGGAATTTCGGTTCTTAATATTCTAACGGGGATTCCGATGTGGATTTGGTCGTTTGTTGTTGTCGCAATTGTCGTTTCTTACATTCTCCTTGGAGGAGTTCGGGCGTCAATTCTTACAGATAATATTCAAATCTTACTGATTCTTCTTGTAGTATTCGTTGTCTTACCAATGATATTATTTATACCGGAGAATTTATCTGCCGTTTTGGCTGGAATTGGAGGTAAAACGGGTCTATACACAAGTATATTCAGCGCAGAAGGATGGGAAGTCTTTTTAGCGGTTGGATTGATGACTAGTTTGTCGTTAATGGTTGCTACGTATGGGGATCAAACCTTGTGGCAGAGGATTTATTCCGCTAAAATAGAGTCAGTTTCAAGAGGATTTTATCTGGCGGCGTGTATATTCATAATCGTTCCAATAACGATGTCACTCCTAGGATTCATTGCGGCAGGTAGTGGGATGGTAATCAATAATCCATCAAATGTAACGATTGAAACTGCGATTTCTATTTTCCCGACTATAATAGCAGTGCTTTTCCTGCTTATGATTCTATCGGCACTTCTATCTACAATGGATTCGTTGGCCAGTGCGGTGTCTTCTTTAACAGTCCAGGATTTATCGAAATATCTCAAATTGGATGTTTCTACGGATGTAAACGTTGTGAAGGTTGCTCGTTACGGTATCTTGCTTTTGTGTATTGGAGCGTTAATTATCGCTAATACTCCGGGGATGCAATTGCTTTATATTTTCTTGTTCTATGGAACATTAAGAGCTTCAACGGCGTTCCCTTTAATACTGACTATGTTAAAGAAGAAACTCAATTCAAAAGGCATTCTGGTTGGTGTTTTAATGGGAATGGCATTCGTTCCAGCGCATGCGTATTTCCAATACAATGGCTTAACGACAAATGCTTCAATAGCGACTATTTGTGCGCTGGTTGTTCCGCTAATTGTGTCCGTTCTGTGGACTAAAATAAACGGGACTCAGATGGATGGTGAAGCTTATGTTGAGACGTAAATATAAAGTGACTCAAGATGAATGGTTATTTGCGTATGAAAACGCAAAAATCATTACCTCTTTTGAGGAACTTGAAGAACATTCACGGATTGCGATTAATTTAATTCGGGAAGTGGCTGGAGACCTTAGAGTCGGTGTTTCTTGGAGCGGGGGTAAGGATAGCCTTGTAGCACATCATCTCGCATGTAGAGCGGTAAATGTGACATCTGGTGTTATAGGGAGGTCAAATTTTGAATATCCTAGTTTTGCTAAGTATATGGACGAAAATAAGCCCCATTACATGAAAGAATATAATCAGGGCTATGATCTCGAATGGTTAGTTAAAAAGACGAAGGAGAACCCGAATATCCTATTCCCTCCTATTAACATGGCTAGATGGTGGGCAGAAGCCACCTACGTCAAATCTCAGTTGAAATTTTTAGCTGAAGACCACGCCGATGTTTTAATATTTGGGCGTCGTGCAGCAGATAGAAATTACATTAAAAAAGAGGGTTATTACGTAAAAGATGACGGAAAAATCATTATTACACCGATCGGAATGTGGTCGCACGAATTGGTATTGGCTTACATTAGATATCACAATATCAAATTGTCCCCCATATATTGGACAAAAAATGGGTTTAGCAATGGTTCGACGTTTTGGGCTGCAAGGGCAACCACACCTCGGGTTGAGAATCCGAAGAATTGGATTGGAGCATGGCAAGAAGTCTACGATATAGACCGAGAGGTTTTATATGAAGCTGCACCATATTTTAAAGCCGCAGAGAATTGCCTTAAGTTAAATGGTGATTATTAATGAAGATTGAGACAAAGAAGCTAGAAGAATTGAAATTTCCAGAAAAGAACGTAAGAAGACATCCCAAATCCCAAATAGAAGAATTAATGAGGAGTCTTAAGAAATTCGGCCAATATAGACCTGCTATTATCGACGAGAATAATACAATTCTTGTTGGTAATGGAATGGTAATGGCACTTCAGGAGATGGGTGTATCGGAAATTCGGGTTCATCGGATTAATGGATTAAGTGATAATGACAAGTCCAAACTGATGTTAGCCGATAATAAGATACACAATCTTGGAACGGATAATCTGGACAGCATTTATGAAATCATTGGAGAACTGAGTGGGGATTATGATATTCCCGGTTACGATGAAACAGTGTTGGAATCCATGTTTGCGTCCGAAGAAGAGGTTACGAAGCAATTAGTAGAATATGGGAAGGTTAATGAAGAAGATCGGAAATGGGTCAAGGAAAGAACAAATGAAGTTGAAAATGTTCCTCCAAGGAGAGGGGATGCCCAAACCGATGATAAAAGGTTTATTGATGACTCCATGGTGACTGGAAAGGTAGTTGAGAAGCCTGTGCAGACTGAATCCGATAAGGTCGCCATTGAATGTCCGTATTGTGGAGAAACAATATGGCTATAATCCGTCGAAATTCTGACATAAATATTATCGAAGCGGCGAGGAAAAGGATAATTAACACCTTTTCCAATCACATTCCTGTAGCGATGTCCGTTAGTGGCGGTAAAGATTCTGTCGTAATGATGCATCTGGTTTACGAATTGATTCGAGAAGGAAAGATAAATCCTGATTTACTCGAAGTGGACTTCGTAGACGAAGAAGCGGTTTTACCATGTATCGAAGATGTGCTATTGGATTGGAAATCGAAGTTCGAAGATATAGGTGTTAAATTCAATTGGTTTTGTCTTCCGATTCGTCTTAGAACGACATATAATACCCTATTTGAAACAGAGCATATAATAACGTGGGATCCGAAAGCGGAAGACGTATGGATTAGAAAACCCCCTAAATTCGCTATACGAAGTCATCCTTCAAATTCCCCGGGGCTGGAGCTTTTCCAAGGGTTTTTAGCGCAAAAGAACGCTTTTAAAATTTCGATGATTGGAATAAGAGCGCAAGAATCGTTACATCGGTTAAAGAACATCGGTGCGACAATGAAACATTCTGGTGGAGGAATAGGGAAGAATTTACACAGTTATCCAATATATGACTTCACTACGGATGATGTTTGGTTATATATCAAAGAACATGACTTAGATTTTGCTAATTTCTACATTTATATGTGGGAAGTTAATGTTCAAAGACGATCTATGAGGATTGCTCAGCCTTTCGCAATTGATAGTGGCCCTACCTTTCAATATCTAATGGAGATTTATCCTGATTTTATGGAACGGTGTGTTAAAAGAGTTCCGAATATCTATTTGTCAGCAGTTTATGGAGATACGGATATGTTTCGACGACGATCCCATGAGAGTAAAAGGTTGAAGAAAGGAACCGAATATGAATTTGAGAAGGATTGTAGGGAGAAATGTTTAAAACTCATAGCAGAAATCATGGAATCGGATAAGGATGCTGATAAATACACAGGATGGAAATCCAAATCCAAACATACGGTTAAATATAAAACAGCCAAATCTGTTCGTAATTTCATATTAGGACGAAGCAAATTGCTTACAGAAGAAGATTGGTGTCAATTGTTGNCCGTGGTTAGAACAGCAGATCCAATGAATCGCGTTTTAAGGTCATTTGGTCAAGAAATTGCTCAGCGTTTGAAGGATGCTGAAATGTGGGAGGGGAAGAAATGATTAAGATTGATTACGATACGGACAAAGACTTGCTTAAACCTGTAACCAACGTAAAGATAGTAAATAGGGACGATTTAAAGCCAAATAACTACAATCCCAATAAAGTCACCCAACAGAATTTGGATTTGCTTTTACAGTCCATATTGAAGAACGGCTGGACAATGCCGATTGTAATTCGTCCAGATAATACGATTATTGACGGATTTCATAGATGGCATTTAGCCGGGCAGGAACCGCTTAATTCAATGTTAAACGGTAAAGTGCCTGTTGTTATCGTTGAACACGATAATGAAAAGGATGATATTATGGGAACCATTACTCATAATCGTGCCAGAGGACAGCATTTATTGGAACCTATGAGAGCGATAATTAACGGAATGATTAACGATGGTATGAAGGTTCATGATATTGCGAGAGAATTACAGATGCGTCCAGAAGAAGTATTTAGATTGTCTGGATTGACAAGAAACGAGTTTTTACGAGTGATAACGACAAAATCTGAGTATAGTAAGGCTGAATATATCACGGAGTCATGATATGCTTACTGAAAAGAAGGAACTCAAAGATGTTCCATTAGATGATTTAATCCCTTATGCACGGAATCCCAGAAAAAATGATGATGCTGTATTGAAGATTAAAGAATCTTTACGAGAATTTGGGTTTGTTAAGAATTCTGTGACTGTAGATGAGAATATGCAATTAATTACAGGTCATACTACAGTCAAAGCAATGAAATCTCTTGGTTGGTCGGTGTGTCCTGAAGTTACTCAGGTTTTTGGACTTACTGAAAGTGAGAAGAAAGCATATCGAATTGCTGACAATAGATTGGGTGAAATTGCTAGTTGGGATATAGATTTGCTCCGAATGGAATTCTATGATTTATCTGAGGATAATTACGATATTAATACCCTCGGGTTTGAGGATACTGTTCGTGAAGAAATCATGAAATCTGTGGAGTTACCGGAAGAAGAGAAAGAATTTACGGAGGAAATTGTAAAGGGGATGAATATTAAGAAAACACAATGTCCTGAGTGTGGTCATGAATTCCCAATTTAAGGTTGTATCAACCTTTTCCGGGTGTGGCGGTTCTTCTTTAGGATATACCTTAGCCGGGTATAAAGTTCTCTTAGCAGTGGAGTTTGATGCTCATGCGGTTGAGTCTTACAAACTCAATTTCCCAAATACCCCTATTTATCACGGGGATATTAATGATCTCAGTGTAGAAGAGGTTTTTGAAAGAACCGGATTAGTAGAGGGGGAACTGGATTTATTCGATGGATCGCCGCCATGTCAGGGATTCTCTACAGCAGGGTTCAGTAGATTTTCTGATAACAGGAATCAATTGTATCATCAATATGTGCGATTATTGCGTGGATTGAAGCCAAAGACATTTGTTATGGAGAATGTTTCTGGATTGGTTAAGGGAAATATGAAGCTTATTTTTAAAGATATATTAACTGATCTTAAGCAATCTGGATACCGTGTATCCGTCCGATTGATGAACGCTAAGTATTATGGGGTTCCGCAGGCACGGGAAAGATTGATTTTTATTGGTGTTCGGGAGGATTTGGGGATAGAACCGAGCCACCCGAAGCCACAAACTCGACCGATTCCGGTTTCTGCGATTATTGGCGATTTGGATAATACTCAGCGACCAGAAATTGATCATGTCTGGTTGGATGAATCACCAAAAGGGAAAGGATCTCCAAAGAATTGGTATCGGGCTGTAAATGCCAAGGAAGGAGAGAAATATCGTTTTGCTTCAAGCAGAAATTATTGGGATAGACCATCCAGAACCTTAAATGCTACAGGGTATCATCTTGGACGGGGAACATGCCACCCAAAATACACCAGAGTCCACTCCGTTCTTGAATATAAGAGATTATCATCGTTTCCTGATGATTTCAAACTTGCTGGTGATTTAAAAGTTCGTAAGAATTTGCAGGCGGCATATACAAGGATTGGTAATTCTGTTCCTCCGTTATTGATGAAAGCAATAGCAACCCATATAAAGGATAATATACTATCAAAGACTATGTTGCGGTGATAAAATGAGTGATGATAAAATACCAAAACTCCCAAGACGCAAAGGAGTAAAGAATAATTCAATATTGGTAGCCGAGAGAAGACGCATTGTTTTTCACATGCTTTTGGATGGGTTTCAGAGAAGAGACATCCTTCAATATGCTATAAAACAGGCAAAGGACAAACGACATTGGAGAGTTAGCGATAAAGCCATTGATTTGGACATTCAAGTTGCTCGAAAAGAGATGGCTGCTTTCTGTGAAATAGATAAAAGGGAGGAATTTGGGAAAGCAAGACACCGATTGGAGAACCTATATAGCAAGTCAATCAGAGATAACGACTTAAAAACAGCATTAAACGTAGAAAAGACAAGAATTGACTTATTGAAGCTCTCTGATGTAGTTTCCGATATAACGGAAGACAAATTGGATAAGTTTATCGAATTACTCATGCAGAAATCGAAGAAATATAAGAGTGACGAAACGGTTTCAGAATGATAGAACATTTTGATAAAGTTGGTATTTCCGATAAACAACTGAATTACATTGCTAATGCAAATTCACGTTGGAATATTTCATCGGGTGCGGTGAGAAGTGGGAAGACCTACGGATCTTTCTTTATTTTACCTGTCAGGATGCGACAACAGCCAGAAGGGAACCGACTTCTCATAGGAAAAACGGAAAGAACATTGAAACGAAACGTATTAGACCCACTTCGTATATTTTATGGGAAGAAATATGTTTCAGATGTATATGGTGACGGAAATGTAAATATCTTCGGTAAACAGTGTTATATTGTCGGTGCAAACGATGAACGGGCTGTTTCAAAGATTCAGGGTATGGGGCTTGTTTATGCGTATGGCGATGAAATAACGACTTGGCCCGAATCGTTTTTTCAGATGTTGAAATCAAGGTTATCAGGATTCGGGGCTAAATTCGATGGAACATGCAATTCTGAGAGTCCATATCACTGGCTTTTAAAATTCCTCAATGAAGATGATGTTCTTGATATAAAACATTTTACTTATACAATAGATGACAATCCTTTTTTAGACCCTGTATTCGTGCGAGAATTGAAAAAGGAATATACAGGAGTCTGGTATGATCGGTATATTGAAGGAAAATGGGTGCTTGCAGAAGGTGTCGTTTATAGTATGTTTGACCACGATTTGCATGTCATAAACGAGTTACCTTTCAATCTCTCACCAAACATGCACTATTACGTATCGGTTGATTATGGCACGACCAATCCTACAGCATTCGGATTATATGTGATATATAACGGAATTGTATATAAGATAAAGGAATACTTTTTCGATTCACAAAAAGAACGATATCAGAAGACGGATACCGATTATTCCGAAGATTTAAGTGATTTTATTGGTGACCTCATTCCAAAGCGCATTTTTGTAGATCCATCAGCATTATCATTCATTACACAATTAAAGAGAGATGGGTTTAGGAATATTTATTCTCCCAACAATGATGTGATTAATGGAATACGGACGCAGGCACGGATGCTTTCAACAAACAGGTATAAAATTCTGAGTAATTGTCCAGAAACCATCAGAGAATACTCACAATATGTATGGGACGCTAAATCACAGATTAATGGGATAGATAAGCCCGTAAAAGCGTTTGACCATACGAAAGATGAAGAGAGATACCTTCTCCATACGATGTTTGGTACGGAATCAGGGATAACACCGTTCAATAAACGTAGATTGGGGTTGTAGGTAAAATATTTATATTTTGCCTGCATCATAGAGTTAATGTTAAAAATTCTGGTATGATTCAAGCAGTGTTCGATTTGTGGGGAGTATGAAAAGGAATAGAAGTTGAGGTTGTTATGACTGGTTTTAATGAATTAGAGGAAATCTAATGATAAAGGGATTCGCATCAGCAAAAGAAGCTTCAATATCAGCTCGGATTATTCGGGCTGATGGAACTGTAGAAGATCAAGGAATAATCGCATATTGGAACAGCAATCCGATAAAGCGAGTTATTTTTAAGGTAAAAAAATTCTTTGGAGGGAAATAACATGACAGATGTAGTTAAAATCGTAAACAGTGGTCTTACAATCATCACAGACCGAATTAAAGGCGTTGGTGCGGCGGAACCAAAATACGTTCATTGGGGAACAGGAACGAC
>SL_3KL_010_SEDDRAFT_10001791_pt1 | contig 19634 bp, 20 predicted proteins | sample SodLakKL_010_SED_2_FD_10381 | JGI IMG/M metagenome (IMG submission 10381) | reverse complement strand
TGGTTTGATTTACGATCAAAAATATGTGCACTTTAATGTGCTGAGGCCGCTTGAACTCCGGGCAGAAACCCGTCGGCTTTATACCGAAATTGGTGACCGTGTCCTCTGGAAACCTTCAAACCGATTCTTTTTCGAACGAATGATTTATCCGGCGGGAGAGGTATCGAATAACAGCGCAAACTTCAGTGCAGTGGCCGATGCAAATAACTTTACAACACCTCTTTGGTGGACCGGCAGAAGCACTCCTGTGATGACTGAATAACCCGACAGAAACGTGCACAACCAATAATGTGCGCGTTTTGTTGCATAAGGATGTACCCTGATGAAACAGGGAGCATCCTGTTTTTAAATAATGTTAATTGGGATGAAGCCGGTTTTTCAGCGTTTTATTTAGATTTTGACTTCTCAATATTTTCAAGAAGAGCTTCGGCCTCTTTAATCAGATCATCCGCTCTTTTCTTGGCATCCGTAACTACATCNTCTCCCTTCTGTTTGGCATCGGATGAAAATTTTTCTTTTTCCTCTTTCAGTTTCTTAATTAGTTTATTGATCTCATCTCTGTAGGAGCTCATCCTGAAAGAAATTCGTCCTCTTGTGGTTGAGCCGGAGTCCGGAGCATAAAGCAAGGCAACCGATGCCCCGGCAACTGCACCTGCGATAAAACCGATTGTAAATTCTTTACCTGATATGTTCATAGTTCTTTGATTGTGTTAAATAGATATTAGCATAAAATAACAAATAGTAGCTCATGAATAAACAGATTCTGTCCTTTGTTGGTTCTGAACATTCATTATATTTCGGTTAACTAATCAACGAAATTAAAGAGATTCTATGAAATTTTTTATTGACACTGCCGACTTAAATGAAATCCAGGAAGCCAACGATCTGGGGGTTCTTGACGGAGTAACGACTAACCCCAGCCTCTGTTATAAAGTTGGCGTTAAAGATTTTGAAGGACATATCGCCAAAATATGTGAAATGGTGGACGGAGATGTGTCTGCTGAAGTGATATCCACCTCCTATTCGGATATTGTGGCTGAAGGCCGGCGTATCGCCTCTATTGCCGGTAATGTAGTAGTAAAAGTTCCGCTGATTAAAGATGGAATCAAAGCAATAAAAACTTTCAGCGAAGAGGGCATTAAAACCAATTGTACCCTCTGTTTTTCGGCTACCCAGGCGCTGATTGCTGCCAAAGCAGGGGCAACATATATTTCTCCGTTTATCGGGAGGGTGGATGATATTTCGAACGACGGCATGAGCATTATCGAAGATATTGTACAGATCTATGAAAATTATGGCTATCAAACAGAAGTGCTTGCTGCCAGTATTCGCCATCCGATGCACGTACTGGAAGCCGCCCGTCTCGGGGCCGATGTTGCCACCATGCCGCTGAAAGTGATCGAACAGCTCATGAAGCACCCGCTTACTGATAACGGCCTGGAACGGTTTCTTGCCGATTGGGATAAACTTCAGGAAGCAATCAAGCAGGAAAGCTGATATTTAATCGAAATAGAGTGCCGGTTCTATATCAGAGACCGGCATATTCTTACGAAAGGTATGTGATTATCAAAAAAAGCTGTAATTACATTAACCCGCAAGTGTGCTTTGGAGTTCTTCCAGTATTTTACGGATTTCAACAATACTCTCCCACTCACGACCCCGTTCACCATGCTCAATACCAACATAGCCGTGATATCCGTGTGAAAGAACGATGTTCATCATGCGTTCGTAATCAAGTTCTTGCTGATTGCCGCTGTCATCCCAGACGGTTGGCTTAAGACTTACTCCCTTCGCCGAAGGCATCAGCATGTCGGTGGCTTCGTACGAATCAAAAGAGACTACTTTGTCATCATCAGCGTAGACCCGGAAATTGCCGAAATCGGGAAGTGAACCGGCTCTCGGGTGGTCTGTCTGATTGATGACATCGGTTAACCAATAGGGGTCGCTGGAATACCCACCGTGATTTTCGATAATTACGTTGATATCAAAGCTGTCAGCAAATTCACACAAAGCCCTGAACCCGTCCGCTGTATAATTTCCGGCCTCCCGGGCTGTTACGGGATCTTCACTCCAGGGGATGTCTGTATAGGCATTTACCCGGATAGAATGGCACTCCAGAAATTTAGCGGCTTCAACCCACTTTTTGTGGTTTTCAACGGTTTGCATCCGTTCTTCCGGATCTGAAGCGCCTAACTGGCCTTCTCCGTCACACATGATCAATACAGAGGTAACGCCCTCATCTTCACATCGCTGTTTAAGCTCCCTCAAATAGTTTGTGTCTTCAGCTTTATCCATGAAAAACTGGTTTACATATTCCACTGCATTAATCCCGTGCTGTTTGGTTACTGCAGGAAAATCAAGGTTGTCCATTTCGCCGGAAAATAACAATCGGTTTACCGACCATTGTGCCAGGGAAATCTTAAAAGCCGGATTTGGGTTTGTGGTTCCAGATTCTGTTTTTGTAAATCCAAAGCTCATCGCAGCGGTGGCAAAAGCAGACTGTATGAAAAATTCTCTTCTGTTTATCATGAGTGATGGTGTGAGTTTTTTAATTGATTTATGCGCGAATCGTGAATTCTTATATTTATGGGGAGAATTAAACTGACCTTGTAAATTATCAAAATAAAAACTGATAATTTGAATTTAGCCTGCATTATTCACAAATAATTATCTCCATGTCCATCAGTAAGATACATCAAACAGAGTTTGAGATTTCATTCAACATTCTGTCACAAGCTGCCAAATTTTCCGCCTGAGGCGGTCGCTTTGTCCTATCTCAAATATAATTTCTACTTTCAGTCAATCAGGTTTTCCGCGATTTTTGCCGATGAAAGCACACCCGGAAGGCCTGCACCGGGGTGGGTACCAGCCCCTACGAAATAAAGATTTTCAACATCTTCGCTGCGATTATGCGGCCGAAACCAGGCAGACTGAGTGAGCAGCGGCTCAACAGAAAATGCAGAGCCTTTATAACTGTTCAGGGTATCGCGAAAGTGCAGCGGATCGATGTAGTGCTCAGCCACAATATTTTCTTGTAATCCGGGAAGGTAATTTTCCTCCAGGAAATTCATGATTGCATCGCGGTATTTCGGCGCGGTTTCCGTCCAGTCGGTGCCGCTGTCGAGGTGGGGGACAGGAGAGAGTACATAAAACGCCTCATGTCCTTCAGGTGCGAGTGAAGGATCCGTAATGGTTGGCATATGGAGATAGAGCGAAAAATCATCTGCCAGCTTTTTTTTATGAAAAATGTCACTCAGCAAGCCTCGGTAACGTTCACCCAGAATAATATTATGGTGTGCCAGTCCCGATTCGTTGTAACGCTTTTTCGTGCCAAAATAGATCACAAAGAGCGACATGCTGTATTTGGTCCGCTCAATTTTTCTGTCCGTATATTTTTTTCGGTGTTCTTTGCCGATCAGGTTTTTGTATGTGAATGCTACATCTGCATTGGAAACAACAACATCTGCATGGTGAATTTCACCGTTTTTAAGGCGAATACCTGAAGCTCTTCCCTCATCAATCAGAATTTCATCAATTTCAGCATTCAGATTAACAGTGCCTCCCTGTTCACCGATCAGCTTCACAAGAGAATCTATGATGGCTCCGGTACCACCTAACGCAAAATGAACGCCCCATTCGCGTTCAAGGTAATGGATCATCGCATAGATGGATGTAGTATCAAACGGGTTGCCGCCTACGAGTAAAGGGTGGAAAGAAAAAACCCGTCTCAGAAACTCATCCTCCACAAACTGGGAGACGTATTTGTAAACATTTTTATAGGACTGAAGCCGTATCAAATCGGGCGCAACCTTCAGCATATCGGTAAACTTCAGGAAAGGTTTATCGGCCAGTTCGACAAAACCTTTATCAAAAATGGGCTTGGTGGTGGCGATGAACTTTTCGTAGCCGTCTTTATCTGATGGATTCCTTTTTTCGATCTCAGAGAGGATAAAATCGTGATCATTATTATAATCAAACTTTTTTCCGTTGGAATCAAAAATACGGTAAAAGGGATCGCAGGGAACAAAGGTGATGTAATCTTCCCGTTTTTTTCCAGCGGTTTCAAAAATATCATCAAACATAAACGGTGCGGTGATAACGGTGGGTCCGCCATCAAATTTAAAACCATTCATTTCATAGACGTAAGCCCTTCCTCCGGGTTTATCTCTTTTTTCAAAAACGGTAACATTATGGCCTTTTGAGAGTAGTCTCGATGCAGTTGCGAGTCCCCCGAAGCCGCTGCCTATAACAATAATATTTTTTTTCATATGACTTGTTTACTGAGTTCAGCACATCCTAACTAAAAAAGGGGGGGAATCAATCCTGCAGAAACAAGAATTTTTCAGGGCTAATTTTCCATCTGCTTCACAAAGCCCTGAATACCATTTTCCAATAGCCCTTCTCTTGCGCGGCGGGCTTCTTGTACAGTATTGTAGGTTCCGTAATAGACCCTGTAAACGGTATTTCTGCCAATCTGTACTTTTTCAACTCTTGATCCGGATATACCGGAAGATTTTTGTTTTGCTTCGGATTCACGGGGAAAAGAGGCAATCTGAACGGTGAAAGTTTCCCGGCTGCTGATATTATGCGTAGTGATTGGCCGGTCTCCCTCATCAATGAGGTGAAGAATTACTTCAGCGGTTCCAGGACCGATCATGTCGATTTCATTTGCGGCTTTACGGGAAAGATCGATGACACGATTGCCGACATATGGCCCCCGGTCGTTGATTCTCACAACCACAGATTTTCCATTCTCCCGGTTTTCCACGCGCACAAGGGTGTTGAAGGGCAGGGTTCTGTGCGCGGCGGTGTAATCATTCATGTTGTACACTTCGCCGTTTGCGGTAGGTTGTCCATGAAATTGTGTACCGTACCAGCTTGCAATTCCGGTTCCTACGATTCTGATACTTTCCTCATCAGCTCCGGCTCTTTTTACAATACCACAGGAACTGAGAAACATCATAAAAAGAAAAAGCAGAAGTAGAGATATGGTTGTATGTCTCAATGCCATGTTTTAAGTACCGGTAACCGGCCTTGAAAGACGCAAATTATAAATCATTCTGTGATTGTTTTAAACCTATAAATATATGAAAGAATTTAGAATTAACTCATTTTTATGAAAAGAGTTCCCTATCTTTTTTACGAATATATCTGTTATGACGGTTACTATCATTTTAATTGCTTTAAATGCAGTTGTTTCTTTAGCTGCTCTTTATGGTCCGGGAGTACTCCTGGAAAAGGGTATGTTGCGTCCGTACCGGACTGTCAGGATGCACACCTGGTATGAAGTGATCACGTCTGGTTTTTTGCACGCCAGCCTGACGCACTTGATTGTGAATATGTTTGTACTCTTTTTCTTTGGGGCTGTGATGGAGCAGGTTCTTGGTGTTTATCACTTTCTGGCTCTTTATTTCAGCGGGTTGGTTTTCTCCTCTATTCCTTCATTTATTTCGCACAGAAACAATCCTGATTACGCAACGATTGGTGCTTCAGGAGCCGTGGAGAGCGTACTTTTCAGCTATATTTTTGTATTCCCTACCGAAAAAATCATATTGGTTTTACTGCCGATTCCCATACCTGCCTGGGTATTTGGAATTGCATTTCTGGCATATAGCATCTACGAAGGAAAACGAGGAGCGGGGAATGTAAATCATGCTGCACATATTGCCGGTGCCATCTGGGGTATTTTGTACCTGATTCTTTTTGTGCCCAACACCGTTGATCACTTTCTCACCCTTTTTGGGCTGCTCTGATAATTAAACTCAGGTATTCCTGAAGCAGGAATACCTGAAGTTTAAAAAGTTGACACAACTTTAGTTTTCACGCTGTTGACATCCGGCAAAAGGGCAGTTGCGAAGTCTGGTTTTAACCGTTCTGATTCCTGAATTCCTGCATAAAGTCTACCAGCGCTTTTGCACTCTCCATTCCACAGGCGTTATAGATACTTGCACGGATTCCCCCAACACTTCGGTGTCCCTTCAGAGCTACCAGATCATGTTCTGCAGCTTCGGCAAGGAATTTTTTCTCCAGGTCTTCGCTCAGAAGACGGAAGGGGACATTCATTTTGGAACGAGAATTTTTATCCACAGTCCCGCGATAAAAATCGTCTCTGTCGATCTCGTTGTAGAGCAAGTCTGCCTTTTCAGTGTTAAATTTTTCGAAATAGCTGAGGCCGCCTTTCTGCTGAATCCACTCCAGCACATAGTTCACCATATACACTGCAAAGGAGGGAGGTGTATTAAACAGTTTTTCAATGTGGGTGTGGTAATTCAGAATGGTTGGAATCGGGGTGTTTTTCTGATTTTCAAGAAATGACTTGCGTACCATAACAACAGTTACCCCAGACGGGCCGAGGTTTTTCTGGGCGCCGGCATATATCAATCCGTATTTACTCAGGTCGATTGGGCGGGATAGAAAATCAGAGGAGGCATCACAAACCAAGGGTGAGCCGTTGGTTTCGGGGTCTGTTTGGTACTGTGTGCCGAAAATGGTGTTGTTGCTGGTGATGTGAGTGTACACCGGATTTTCTGACAACTGAAGTTCGCTGTTCTCGGGAATTCGCGTGTAGCTGAGCTCTTTTCCGGAAAAAGGAACATGTACGGTACCAAAAATTTTAGCTTCTTTGATCGCTTTGGAAGACCAGGAGCCGGTATCGATGTAATCTGCGGTCTGATTTTCGCTCAGTACATTGTATGGCACCATCATAAACTGGGTGCTTGCGCCTCCCTGTAAAAAAAGAATCTCCCAGTCATTATCAGCCCCGGTAATTTCTTTCAGGCGCTCTGTTGCCTGATTGTTTATTTCGGTGTACTCAGGGCTTCTGTGACTCATCTCCATAATGGATGCGCCTTTACCTTTGTAATTGGTAAGTTCCAGTTGAGCTTTTTCTAAGACTTCGAGAGGTAAAGTTGCCGGTCCGGCACTGAAATTGTGTACTCTGTTCATGATTTTAAAATGTATGTATGATTAATCCTGATTTGATTTTGGGCTCGAACCAGGTTGATTTGGGTGGCATTAGTTCACCGTGGTCAGAAACTTCGATAAGTTCTTTAATATTTGTTGGGTACATGCTGATTGCCAGGTCGTACTGGCCGCTGTCGGTCAGTTTTTCTAATTCTTTCGTACCCCGTATTCCGCCAACAAAGTGGATATTTGAATCGGTCCTTGGATTTTCAATCCCGAAAATCGGACTCAGGAGATGATCCTGAAGGCGTGCCACATCCAGTTTGGAAACCACATTGTTATCTTTCGCTGCAGGGAGTTCCATTTCCCACCATTGGTTATTATAATAGACAGAAATCGCGCCTTTTTCACTGGGTGATTTTTTGTCTGTTTTCTTCAGGTCAAACTCTTCTTTCAGTCTGAGAAAAGTTTCATCGGCAACGTTTTTTATGACCCGGTTGTAGGGCAGAATTTTCATCTGATCCATCGGGAAAAGCACTACGGGAAAGTAGTCGTACTCTTTCTCGCCAGGAGGGCTCTTATCCTCTTTGCGGAGTGCCTCGGCCACACGGGAGGCGCTTTTACAGCGATGGTGACCGTCAGCAATATAGAAGTTTGAGATTTCTGAGAATCCTTCCACAAAATCAACGGTGGAAAAAGTTTTCCAGATTCGGTGAATCACACCGCCTTCACCTTCATGCTCAATAAGCGGAGGTTGTGTGAGTGTCATTTTTTCAATATGAAAAGTGACGTCTGCCGTATCTTTAAATGTAAGCATAACCGGTTCGGCATGTGCCTGCTGAGTGAGAATGTGCCGGGTGCGGTCATCCTCTTTATCGGGGCGCGTGAGTTCATGCTTCAGTATAACGTCATTATCGTAATCCTGAACAGATGCACAAGTGAAAACACCAGTTTGTTTGTGGTTGGCAGTTTCAAGCTGGTAGATGTAAATTGCATGCTTCTTATCCTGTTGATAGAGATCGGAGCTAAGCAGGTTTTTCAGGTTTTCAGCTCCTTTTTCATATACCTTGTCGTCGTAAATGGATATATCATCGGGAAGGTCTATTTCGGGCCTTATCACATGCAAAAAACTGTCAGGTTTTCCATCTGCCATCTGGGCTGCTTCTTCGGTGCTAATTACATCGTATGGTACACAGGCGACTTCATCCACTTTGTCGGTTCGTGGAAGCCAGCCTTTAAACGGGTGAATAATTGCCATTAAAAAAGTTCTTGTTTTCGTATTTTTGCTAAGCCTTAAGTATACAAACTCTTTTACTTTTCAGCGTATAGAATTCGAACATTAAACCAATATTTAATACCATGAGCGAGAATATTTCCTCAAACAATGAGAAACTGAATTCAGACCAGCAGCAGCAACTTCTTTTTATGATGCTTATACAGCAACACGAGCAAATTGCCATGATGGGAATGGGCAAAATTAAAAACCCTTCGACAGATGAAATCGACCGGGATCTTAAGTCGGCTAAGTTTGCCATCGACACACTTGTTATGCTTGAGAAGTTCACCAAAGGAAATCTTCCTAAAGAGATGAGTGCTTTTTTACAGCAAACACTTACAAATCTGCGCCTGAATTATGCAGATGAAAAAAAGAAAGAAAGTTCCGGGCAGGATGAGCCAAAAAAAGATTGATGCAACTCCGGTAACGGCTGCAGGCGGTGTTGTTTTTCGGGTAAATGATTCGGAAAGGCAGGTTCTCGTGATCAAACGAAATGGTTTTTGGGATCTCCCGAAGGGTAAACTCGAAAAGAATGAAGCTGTAAAGGAGTGTGCTTTGAGGGAAGTTGAAGAAGAAACCGGCCTTGAAGGTTTGAAACTGCACTCTTTTTTGTGCGATACTTACCACGAATATGTACAGGACGGAACAAAGTATGGAAAAACTACATACTGGTACTTAATGGAAGCAGGGAGAAACGAGGAGGATTTTCTGCCTCAGGTCGAAGAGGGAATTACAAACGTTGTGTGGGTTTCCCTTAAAGAAGCTCTTGACCTGGTTGAATTTTCCAATCTGAAGAAAGTACTTAATGAAACTAAAAACAGAATATTCTGAAACAGGCCTGATAAACTAAAAATAAAAAAAGGCGTTGATGGTTGGATCAACGCCTTTTTTTCATGTTGAAAAATTTAGTTCTGAAGCCTGAAGAAAATCGGTAAACTGTACTGTACTCTAACCGGTCGGCCTCGTTGCATTCCGGGCCTGAATTCAGCCTGGCTTACAACGCGAAGTGCTTCTTCATCCGCACCACCGCCAATTCCTCGTACAACACGCGGGTCTTCAACCTGGCCCTGCTCATTTACGATAAACTGAACGTATACTCTTCCTTCAATTCCTGCTCGTCGAGCCATTTCAGGATACCTGATTTGCCTTTGGAGTTCTCCAAGGCCTCCGATCAATTCGGGCATTTCCTCAACTACTACAAAGAAGTCTTCTTCTTCTTCCTCTTCTTCCTGGGCAGGCGGAGGCGGCATACTTAATTGACCCCCGAGATCAAGATCTCCTCCGATGTCAATATCCACATCATCGATGATTTCATCGTTGGGAACTTCAACAGGAACAGGTGGCCGGGGTGGTGGTGGAGGCGTTTCAATTTGCCGGGTCTGGATAATTTCTTCCATCTCGACAACTTCCTGCTCATCCATCACGATTTCTTCGGGGCCCAAACTGGTAATATCTACTCGTACAGCTATAATAAATACTACCAATGTGAGCAGTAGACCAATCTCCCAAAAGATAGTGTAATAGTTGCGTAAATCGGCATCTGGTTTCTTTCGTTCTTTCATACGCTGTTTAAAATATATTCGCTTTAGTGAAATCTACTAAAGTATAATTGATTTCAATGTATTTTTCCAACGTTTTATGTCGATTATATATTATTCTTTCGTTTTTTTTACTTTTTTCGCCTGAACTTCTTGAAATATCTTTTCTTAATTGCATAAAGTATTAGTGTGGCGCTGAAACTGCCGGCAATATCTGCAATGGCATCTTCCACGTCTCCTTGTCTGCCATACGGCAAAATTTCCTGAAAAACTTCAATAAGAATTCCAAAAAGAGATCCTGCAATAAAAATGAAAATCAGCCGGGTTTTAAAGTGTTTTTTTGAAAACATGTAGAGGCCAAACACGAATGTCCAGCAAAAAAACATTGCAAAATGTCCGAGTTTGTCATAATCAAACAAGGAGGAGTCACCGAGCCGATCGGCCGGCATCATCGTGAGATAAAGGGTGATTACGGTAATGATGAATAGTAAAAAGGTAACAATCACTCTCTTTCTAAGCAGAAAGATGATAAACTTTCCAATCATAACAGATCTTCAGGGCCAAATGGTTGCTTTAATGTAGCCTGCTTGCTTTTAAGGTAACTTTGATAAAGTGCTTTCAGGGTGCCGATAGTCAGGTTATTTTCAATACCAGAGAACGCGGCAATGGTTCCCGAAAGTACATCGCCGAAACCTGCACGTGAAAATATGGATGTATCGTACCCTGTGATGTATGTTGCCTCAGAAATGTGTGAGAATATAGCCGGATTCCCCTTTATGAATAGTGAACAGCTGTTTTCTGATGTGAAGGATTGTGCCCATTCCAACCGTTCGTGATCTGAAGTGAAGTTTCCATTCAGATAGGCTGAGGCTTCACCAATGTGAGGTGTGAGCAGCCAGTTTTTTTTCTGTTTTTCAGAAATGGTTTTGAATATTTTCCAGAATGCAAGAGCGTCTGCATCGAGCAGGACAGGCCCATGATGAACTGAAAGTACCGATTGAAGACACGTTCCGGTTTCGGGGTTTGTGCCAATCCCGGGGCCTGCAACCAAAAACCCATTTTTATTTTTTATTTTTTTGATGATAGTATCGGCATGCTTCTCTTTGTAGTGACTGTCTGTATCATCACCAAGTGCTACTTTGATGATGTTCGGCAAAGAAATTTCATAAACCGGCATCAGTTTTCCGGGAGCGTACAGAAACACGGCTCCGGCACCCTGTTTCCATGCACTTTTGGCTGCCATGATCGCTGCACCTGTCAGCCCTTCGGAGCCGGCCAGTATATGAACCACACCGCCATCATACTTGTGTTTGGCTTCTCTTTTGATTTCAGGTAACGTGTCATACAACCGCCTGTTTAACAAGATTGTTTTATCAGAATGAAGATAAGATGGAAAGGGCAGAGGTAAATAAACCACCTCACCTGTAAACCTTTTGGCACTATTCAGATAGAATCCAAGTTTATTTGTTCCGAATGTGAATGTGAAATCTGCTTTAATGGCAGTTCCGTGGGAAAGGCCAGTGTCGGCATTCAGCCCGGAGGGGATGTCCATAGCATAAACCGGGAAGGATTGAGAATTGATTCTTTCGATGATCCCCGGAAGCGGATCAAGCAGGTCGCTGTTCAGTCCGGTTCCAAAAATACCGTCAACAATATAATCGAATGGTTCATGTACGGCCACATCAAATTCATTTGAAAACCGAATTTCTGCACCCTTCTCTTTTAACTTTTTAAGAAGGCTGAGGTTGTGGCCGCAGTCCGCTGAGAGGTCATCGTCACCGAATAAAAAACAGACCGTAAGGGAATGCCGGAGAGTATTTACCATGTACCTGGCTACTGCAAGGGCATCGCCTGCATTGTTTCCTTTTCCACAGACGTAAAGGCCGCAGCGCCCGGAGCCTTCCTTTTCACCAATATACTTTGCAGCACCCGATGCGGCAAGTTCCATCAATGTAAATCCATCGATGCCAAACTCGTTGATGGTATGGCCGTCCAGCTCCCGGCTTTTTTTAGCCGTGTAAAGCCTGCAGGACTCCGGTATGGAAAGTTCATCGGGCATAATAAATGATTAGTAAGAGCGGGCAAACAACACTTTTTTCTCTGATGGATTCCCTGTAACCATGCAGGTTCCGGGTGTGTCATCACCCTTCAGCGGAATACAGCGGATGGTTGCTTTGGTTTCTTCTTTGATTTTCTCTTCGGTGTCAGCAGTTCCATCCCAATGGGCATACACAAAACCACCCTCCTCGATAACGGTTTTGAACTCCTCGTAATTGTCGACATGGCGCGTGTGGTTGTCTATTCGCTCATTGGCTGCCTGTAACATATCATTTTGGATGGTACTAAGAAGTTCTGAAATCAGTTCGGCAGAACCTTCTTTATTGATGATCTTTTTTTCGAGAGTGTCGCGGCGGGCAATTTCCATGTTGCCATTCTTCACATCCCTCGGGCCAATGGCAATCCGTAAAGGAATGCCCTGGGCTTCATGCTCGGCAAATTTCCAGCCTGGTTTGAAATTATCACGGTCGTCCAGTTTTACGGCAATGCCTTTTGCTTTCAGTTCGTCCAGAACCGGCCTGGCATAATCGAGTACAGCTCTTTTTTGTTCATCAGTTTTGAAAATGGGTACAATGACGACCTGTACCGGAGCCAGTTTGGGCGGTAGAACCAGGCCGTTATCATCTGAATGGGTCATAATCAAACCGCCGATCAGCCGGGTGGAAACGCCCCAGCTTGTGGCCCAGACATATTTATGGTCACCGTCGCTGTCCTGGAATTTTACATCAAACGCTTTGGCGAAATTTTGCCCCAGAAAGTGAGAGGTTCCAGCTTGCAGTGCTTTTCCATCCTGCATCAGCGATTCGATACAATAGGTGTCAACGGCCCCGGCGAACCGTTCACTCTCGGTTTTTACGCCGGTTACCACAGGCATAGCCATGTACTCTTCGGCGAAAGTACGGTATACTTCCAGCATTTGCAGTGTTTCTTCCACCGCTTCCTCTTTGGAGGCGTGTGCCGTATGCCCTTCCTGCCAGAGAAATTCCATTGTCCTCAGAAAAAGCCGGGTTCGCATTTCCCATCGAACAACATTGGCCCACTGGTTGATGAGTATAGGCAGGTCGCGGTATGACTGGATCCAGTTGCGATAGGCATCCCAAATGATGGTTTCGGAAGTGGGGCGTACAATCAGTTCTTCATCCAGTTTTGATTCGGGGTCAACCTCAACGCCACCATCTACACTTTTAAGACGGCTGTGTGTTATAACGGCACATTCTTTTGCAAAACCTTCCACATGCCGGGCTTCCTTTGAGAGGAAAGATTTGGGGATAAACAGTGGGAAGTAGGCGTTTTGGTGACCGGTATCTTTAAACATCTTGTCCAGTGCACTTTTCATATTTTCCCATATAGCAAATCCGTTGGGCCGGATGACCATGCATCCACGCACGGGTGAGTGGTCAGCCAGTTTTGCTTCTTTAACAACATCTAAATACCACTGTGAATAATCGACCTTTCTATTCGTAATTCGTTTTGCCATCTGTAGGTTTGCATACAATTATCATTAACCTCAGGAAAATACCCCAAGATCGTATCAAGATAAAGTCTCAATTGGGTGACAGACAAAAAAAGCGCAAAAAAGTTGGGAATCCATTTCATCATTCATTAGAAAAGTTCTTATATTTAATGCTATTCGATTTTACATCTCAAAAGGGGAAGCGTAAATTGATAATAAAACGGCGTGGTAGCTCAGGTGGTAAGAGCGTCGGATTCATAACCCGGAGGTCGAGGGTTCAAGTCCCTCCCACGCTACAAAGAGCCGCATTCTGAATTTCAGGGTGTGGCTTTTATGTTAAAAAGATCAAAGAGCTGGTTGTGTTTCTGTTAGATCATTTTGGTTAATATATTCCAGAAATCAAATGGTCAGTTATTCAGAATATCACATCAAATGGATTACTATCGCGGATATCGTTTCACGCCTGTCCCGACCTATCAGTACGGGACAGGCACGAAGTGAAATTTTCCCCTCAGCTGCGTTGAATCTAAAATGGCTCTCCTAAGCTACGAAGAGCAAACGTGCAAAGTTCTTCGCCTGCCCTGCGAAGCTTCCTTGGCTCTCGAAGTTTTAAAGAAGTTGGCAGCGTTGCACGGTCTTGCTGAGGAAAAATCTCTTGGTGGGAAGTCCGGGCTATAACCTTCCCGGTAGTTGTACTATTTACATTGACGAACTTATTTCTGTGCCTGGTATATAACTGTTCTTTATTTAGATAATTTTTTTAGATACTATCTGTACTCGTGATTACCAGTGCCATCAAAATTCTTTGGCTTCTTATTTTACGGGTCATCACAGAATATCATTCATCATTTATAGAAGATTTAAATGTCTGCCCTTTAACTGGACACCTGGATTCAGAGGGAGGAAAATTGCCTTAAAGCTAAAAAAAATTAGCAGCACTCCGACCAAAGAATGCTGCTAAATATCATCTACAGACGGCTATTACCCCATTTGCAAATTTAACATATTTATATCAAGTGCTTTCTGCAATAAGTATTTGAACGTAATTTGCGTACGTAAAAATACGTATTTTTACTCAGGATAAATTTTCTTCAATGGCATAGCGAACAAGGGCAGCCGTGTTTTTTAAATCAAGTTTATTCATGATGTTAGACCGGTGGGTTTCTACTGTCCTGGTACTGATGTATAAAAGATTTGCAATTTCAGAACTGGTATAACCGTCTACTATTAGTTTCAGAATTTCACGTTCCCGTTTTGTGATTCCGTTCTTATTTGTGGTTTGAATTCTCTTGGCCAGGTCGGTATATTTGCCAATCATCAGTTGAGAAACAGACTTACTGAAAGCCTGCCTGCCCGATGCAACAGTAAGGAGCAGATCGTTCAGTTCATCTTCAGAAACATTTCTGGTAAAGTACCCTTTTACCCCGGCTTTTATACATTGGTTCAGGTGTGTCATTTCCGTTGAGTTGGAAATGACTACCACGGTAACTGAAGGCTGAATTTGCCTAAGTTCCTTCATAATTTCATGAATATTGCCATCCTGAATGCCTGATGATATAAGACAGATCGCATCTGACTCGTTCCGAAAGGTATTGACAAGATCTTTACGGGTTTTAACAGATGCAATGATGCGAAACCGACTGTTATTATCAAGAGCAGTTTTTATACCAAGCCTGTATAAATCAAGGCTCTCCGCTATAATCAGGTTAATTGCTTTCATGTTGTTGCACACTTTAAAGGTCCGACCTGGAAAAACATGCTGAATGGCTGTCGGAGGATGGTTCAACCGTAAATATGAACTGTACTTTATATTAAACCGCTCTGTTTCAGAATATACTTTATTATTTATTAATGTAAAGAAAATTGTTTATGAAAATTCTATACAAAAAATCTTATTTCATTCATTTTTTGAGAAAATAACAGGCGGTATACTGGAACCGGATAATGAGAAAGGAGCAGAGGTGTCAAAGGGAATGCTTTTCGGTTTATAATGCTGACAGATTCGGTGGGTGCTGTAAGGATATTTGATTCGAACCGCTCAACACAGACCGGGTAGATTGGGTGTTCAAAATCAGATATAATAAAACTTTTAAGTTGCAGTAGGCGAATGGTTGCCAGATTCTTTATTTTTGGCGACTAAACTGGAAACGATAAAAAACGATTTAAATCAAATTTACTTTATGAGCTGGTTACGAACCCATACATGTGGAGAACTATCACTAAAAAACAATGGAGAGGAAGTAGTACTGAATGGCTGGATCTCCACTCGCCGTGACCTGGGTGGTTTGATATTTATTGACCTCAGGGACCGATTCGGGATTACTCAGATTGTGTTTGATGAAACCAATAAAGATCTGCACGAACAGGCAGAACAGCTCCGCCCGGAGTATACCATCGGGGTGAAAGGCAAGGTGCTTGAAAGGGATAAAGAAACCATCAATAAGGCTATGAGCACTGGCGAAGTGGAAGTGGAGGTGACGGAGCTGATCGTATACTCAAAAGCCGAAACCCCTCCGTTTGAGATCAAAGACGGCATTCCCACCAATGAAGAAGTTCGCCTTCGCTACCGCTATCTGGATCTTCGCAGACCCGAAATTCAAAAGAACCTGTTGATGAGGTCTGAACTCTATCACACCATTCGCAGCTTTTACCATGAGCGTAATTACGCAGAAGTGGAAACACCCGTGCTGATGCGTTCCACCCCCGAAGGCGCGCGCGACTATCTCGTACCCAGCCGAGTAAATGCCGGAAAGTTCTTTGCGCTGCCGCAAAGTCCTCAGACATACAAACAGCTCCTGATGGTCTCCGGTTTCGACCGCTATTTTCAGATTGTGAAATGTTTTCGTGATGAAGACCTCCGTGCCGACCGTCAGCCCGAATTTACCCAGGTGGATGTGGAGATGTCTTTTGTAAATGAAGAAATAATCTATGCCGAACATGAAGCGCTGATGTCCGAGATCTGGAAAAAATTTAAAGATGTGGATGTGAAGACCCCGTTCCCGAGACTCACGTACAATGAGGCACTTCAGCGATACGGGTCCGACAAACCCGATCTCCGTTTTGGTGTTGAACTGAATGATATCTCGGATGATGTGGCGAATTCAGGATTCAAAATTTTCAAAAGTACAGTGGAAAAAGGCGGACGCGTGCTCTCAATTACTGTACCGGGTCAGGGAACACTGGGGCGTGGTGCACTTGACCGTCTCACCGAACGTGTGCAGTCGCAGACCGGAGCGGCCGGAATGATTTTTATGAAGAAAACAGAAGAAGAGATCACATGCAGCGTGGGTAAATTTCTGGATGATGAAACCATGCAGAAGATGGCCGATACTTCCGGAGCAAAAGAGGGTGACCTGGTGCTGATTCTTGCAGGCTCCGCTCCCGAAGTGTATCACCAGATGGGAGCACTCCGACTGATGGCCGGCCACGATTTTGATCTGATTGATGAATCACAAACACGCTTTTTATGGGTGACAGAATTCCCGCTGTTTGAATGGTCAAAAGAAGACCTTCGCTATCATTCGCTGCATCATCCGTTTACCGCTCCCGTTGATGATGACATGCATCTGCTGGATGAAGAACCTGAAAAAGTGAATGCCAGAGCATACGATTTGGTTCTGAATGGGAATGAAATCGGCGGTGGATCTATCCGGATTCATAACACTTCGTTGCAGCAAAAAGTGTTTGGTATTCTCGGTATTGATGAGGAAGAAGCCCAGAATAAATTCGGCTTTTTACTCGATGCGTTCCGGTATGGGGCACCTCCGCATGGTGGAATTGCACTTGGACTGGACCGTATTGTTATGCTGATGGCCGGTGCTCAAAGCCTGCGGGATGTGATCGCATTCCCGAAAAACCAGCGGGCTCAAAGTATGATGGACAACTCACCCGATGTTGTGGATGAAAAACAGCTTAAAGAATTGCACATTTCATTGCGAAAATCGGCTTTGAGTTAACATTTGAAAATTGATATTGGAAAGATTTTCTGTATTGATAAGAAACGGTCAAAATTAATGTAGTCCTTGGTTATGAGATCGATTTCCTGTAAAAAATCATTTTACCTTAAAATATTACGACATTGAAAACTGCCGGAATTGACGGCTGTAAAGCCGGATGGATACTTATAACCTTTGACGAGGAAAACCCGCGATATGAAATACTTCGTTCAGATGAAGATCTGTTCAGAACGCTCAACGATTTCGGGCGCATTTTTATCGATATGCCTATTGGACTGGAGGATGAAAAGTACACACGTGAATGTGATGAACTTCTTCGAAAAAGGCTGGGAGCAGAGTATGCATCCAGCGTATTCAGTCCGCCTATACGCCCTGCACTTCACGCTCCGTCCTACGTGGAAGCCAATATGGAAAGTTTCGAATACACCGAGAAAAAGCTGACGGTGCAGGCGTGGAACATCACACCCAAAATAAGAGTGTTGGATCGTTTTTTGGCCGAAACACCGGAGCTTCAGGAAAAGTTGTTCGAAAGTCACCCTGAACTGCTTTTTATGAACCTGAACGGCGGGATAATTTTCCAGAAAAAAAACACTAAAAAAGGACTTCGTCACCGGCTGGATCTGATCCGAAAAACAGAGAAAATTGCGGCTGATTTTTTCCGGGAGATCAAAGAGGAGTATCGGCGTAATGAAGTCGAAGAGGATGATATTGTGGATTCGATGGCGCTTGCTCTGGCTGCCAAGCAATCACTGGATAAAACTATCAAATCTCTTCCCAAAAACCCTCCTGAAGATTCGAAAGGCCTCAAGATGGCTATTCATTATATTTAAAACTGTAGATCAGGTAACTCAGAAGTTCCATCCGCCTGCGTTGCGTTCTTTTCCGCGATATTTGCACTCTCGACGGCTATATAGCTGTTACAAAGTTTTGCCAAGAGGGTTTATACTGCAGTAGACACAGTGTAATACAGAAGAGGTGCCGGACAAAAACTTATTCATAAATCTCGATACCTCTTCGTGCTTACTGCGGCTGTATCAGGGAGTAACTACAATCTTACCTCGTGTGTGCAGTTTTTCGATGGCTTTCAGCGCCTCCGGAACATCATCCAGGGAGTAGCTTTTTGTGACGGGTACCCGGATGCTGCCAGCATCGGCTAGTTCACTTATGAGCTCAAGCTGTCGTGCATTCGGTTCTACAAAAACATAACTGAAATCGATATCTTCACTGATATCGGGCTTACTTTTGGTGATGGACACAATCTTGCCGCCCTCTTTAAGCGCACCTGATTCCATCACCTGTCCAAACGCGTCTCCGCGGGAACAGTCGTAAATAAAATTCACACCCCCGGGTGCAATGGCTGAAACTGCCTCACCTACGTGGTTGTCGCTGTAATCAATGGTATGATCGGCGCCCAGTTCCTTCATATAGTTGTGATTTTTCTCGCTGGCAACGCCAATCACCTCAACCCCTTTCGTTTTTGCGAGTTGAATAGCAAACGTTCCCACACCGCCTGAGGCTCCAAGAATCAGTATCATTTGCCCGTGCTGAAGGTTACCTGCATCAAACAGCGACTGGTAGGCGGTGAGTCCAACCAGCGGAATTCCGCCCACCTCCTCCATCGAAATGTTTTGGGGCCGCAGTGCCAGGTAGCTTTCCGGTATGGTCACATACTCCGCAAATGTGCCTTGCCCAATAATAGGCCGGCGGGCATAGGCATACACCTCATCCCCCGGTTTGAACCGGTGCGCGGCAAACCCGGTCTCCTCAACCGTTCCTGCCAGATCCCACCCGGGCACTGCCGGAAGTTCAGCGGGAATCATTTCCTTTAAAAATCCGCGCACAATAGCTGTATCTACCGGGTTAACCCCTGCCGATTTCACTCGGACCAGTACCTCACCTTCTCCAGGTTCAGGTTTCGGCAATGTATCCGATTGTACAACATCAGGTTCTCCATATTCTTCAAAAAATGCAGCATTCATCCGGCTATTCATATCTCGTAATTTATTAAGTGATCATGATTTTTTTTAGTTATATCAAATCAACAATGTTGGACCGGGGCGCGTTTCGTAAAGATGTAACGCAGTAACGATATTCAATCTGATGGACATTAAAATCGCTATGTGAAAAGAGTCGCGATTCAATTCCCAAGGGGGCCTTAAAGTTAATCATTCCACTAACAGTCAACTCTGCCATGATTTCACTCCGCTCAAACTCTGGATGAAACGTACCTGAGTACGTTGAGCAAACCATTTTTGGGACAACGCAGCTCACGGTTAAATTTCGCAGCGTTTGACAGGGTGTTTTTTTTAAAAAAGTTTATATTGAATTATAAGTTGATAACAATTAGGTGCATATCGTTTTCAAATAATTTTAGTGTGAGAAATGCGGGCTAGAACCAGATTGTTTGTTGAGTGTTGTGGAGCTCCCGTTACGATCTGTATTTCTGATTC
>SL_3KL_010_SEDDRAFT_10001790_pt1 | contig 19638 bp, 12 predicted proteins | sample SodLakKL_010_SED_2_FD_10381 | JGI IMG/M metagenome (IMG submission 10381) | reverse complement strand
CTATCCATACCGTCAAACACTGCACGGTCTTTTTGCCGTCCCATACTACCGCTTGTACCTCCAAAGTATTCCACCAAACGACCAATGGGTTTCAGGTACCTGGCAAAGGGCATTTGTTCAATTCCGGGAACCAGTTTAGATTTAAAGTATTTATCCCANCTGCCTTTACCATCTATCATCAAGGCNGCATTATAGGCATCATAGTATCGTTCTCCACCTCTAAAACGACGAGCTGTAGGGGATAATACATCCCCTTGCTCATAAAGCCTGTACATCATTACACCAGTTATCCAGGTAAGTGAATCGTATTGCGCTGCGTGTTGCTGCAGAGCGTTCATGCCATAATGGTTTTGGGGGTTGTTGAGCCAAAGCCCGGAAGGCAACGAAGCTTCGGGAGCCACTACAAACCGTGTGTTTGGAGTAATTTTGTTTTCGGCCAGCTCAATGAGGGCATCCGTCCATTTCCTCACCTGTGCGGGTCCGGAGGGTTTAACATATGGATCACGACCTGGCTGAACCACAACCACTTCAACCGGATCTTCAGGTAGTTCATAACGCCAATCTATCACAAAAGAAATCACTGGAGGTACAACAAGAAAAACAAAAGTTATGGCTCCCGTAATGGCCCTTTTTTTGATAATTTGAAACTGTTGATAGTTTTTGAGGTAGGTCTCCATTTGCTTTTGGGATTTTTCATCTTCCGCCTCCAAATTACGTTCAACAGTAATGGTACTCACTGGGGTCATATAGGCCTTGTACAAAGAAAAAAAACAGAGGTTCATAATGATTACCCAGGCGGTGCCGCCCAGTGTTCCGGTAAACTCATACCATTGCACCCATCGGGGCATGGTGGCAAAAACATTCCCCAGGTTTAGCCAGCTCCAGCTCAAATCCCAGTCCAGGTGCAAAAACTCAAAACTTATCCAGAAAATAAGCAGGGACAAAGCACCCTGGTTGCCTGGCAACACTCTTCGGGCCACATGCATGAGGTAAAAGGGGATGGCCATGAAAAATGAATTGAGAAAAACTGCCATTAGTACACCCGGGAAAGACGCAAAAAATATCCACCAGGTGGTTAGAAGATTAAAAATAGCAAAGGAGAGCCATGCATATAATAAAACGGTGTATTTATGGTATTGATCCCTGTTTTTAAACACATAATCCTCAGCGATGAGCAGTGGAAGAAAACCAACAAATGCCAGCATAGCCACGCCTCTTGAAGGCCAACTCAAAGCAAGCAACAAACCGCTCAGGACACTGAGTAACAACAAGTATTTTTTTTGCATACAATCTTTTCAAAATTTTTCAGGCAACAAAAATAGCGAAACCTGCTTAACAAATCAAAGGAAGTTCATATTTAGAAAATTTATATTTTAAATGCAGTTTAAAACAATATTTTTATTTATTTTTGCGATTTTATAAGTTTTATATTTGCATCCATACCTTATTAAAACATCCCGATATGTCTAAAAATAAGAATACCGAACAAAAAATTTTTGAAGCTGCCACCGAATTATTTATCGAAAAAGGGGTGGACCGCACCAGCGTTAGAGATATTGCATCCAAAGCCGGAATCAACCTGGCTCTAATGAACTATTATTTCAGGAGCAAAGAAAACCTGTTTGATGCTATTTTCAGTGATTTGGTCAACAAGAACACCCAGGATCTTTTGCAGATTCTAAATTCAGATTTGGAACTTAGCGATAAAGTTAAAAAGTATGTCAGCGCTTACATCGACATGCTTACCAAAAACCCGCTGCTGGTATCTTTTTTCATGGCCATACTTCATCGCAGCCGCGAAAAAATAACCGAGATAGATGCGATTAGCAATCTGTATGCCACCGAAAAATTTACTCAACAAATTATAGAAGAGGGGAAAAAAGGGAGTATTCGCAAAACAGACCCCTCCCACTTTTTTGTGGACATGATAAGTATGATTACTTTTCCATTTGCCATAAAACCTCTGATAATGGACAAAAATGCCCTGGATGAAAAAGCCTTTGATCAATTTATTGAAGAGCGCAAGAGCCATATTACGCAAATGGTTCTGCGCTGTATAGAACCGTGCTAAATCTTTTGTTCTCCCAAAAAAATCCCACATCCTGACCAGATGTGGGATTTTTTTTCTTACCAACTGAAAAGATATTTTAGCGACCACATTTCTCTTCGTACATGTATGGATATCTGAAATCAGTTGCAGGAATAAAGGTTTCTTTAATGGTCCTTGGGCTCACCCAGCGCAGCAGGTTCATATAACTACCTGCTTTATCATTGGTTCCCGATTGGCGGGCACCACCAAACGGCTGCTGACCCACGACAGAGCCAGTAGGCTTGTCATTCATGTAAAAGTTACCTGCTGCATAACGCAGCACCTGGCAAGCTTTAACCGTGGCATACCTGTCCTGTGAAAAGATAGAACCTGTAAGTCCGTAGGGAGAAGTACCATTACACAACTCCAGGGTTTGCTCATATTCATCATCTTTGTAGACATAGACGGTAAGAACAGGTCCGAAGATTTCCTCCTCCATGGTAACAAATTTGGGGTCGGTAGTATGAATAACAGTAGGGTCAATAAAATACCCTACCGAATCATCGTAGGTGCCGCCTGCAATGATTTCAGCATCCGGGGATGATTTAGCCTTTTCGATATACCCTGTAATATCCTTAAATGCTTTTTCATCAATTACAGCATTGACAAAATTGCAGAAGTCTTTCACCCCCCCTTTCTTTATCATCCGTATATTTTTTTGGATTTTCTTCTTAAGTTCTCCCCACATGGATTCGGGGATGTAAGCGCGGGAGGCGGCAGAGCATTTTTGCCCCTGGTATTCAAAAGCACCCCTCACCAATGCTGTAGCCACTTCATCCACACGTGCTGAAGGATGGGCAAAGATGAAATCTTTACCACCTGTTTCGCCCACCACTCGCGGATAAGATTTGTAATTTTCAAGATTATTGGCAACACTTTTCCACAAATGGTTGAAAGTACCGTTACTTCCTGTAAAGTGGATACCCGCCAGGTCTTTGTGATTAAGCGCTACATTTCCGATTTTGGAGCCCTGACCCGGAATAAAGTTGATCACCCCATCAGGCACACCAGCTTCCTTGTAGATCTGCATCAGATAATAATTTGACAGCAATGCTGTTGTTGAAGGCTTCCACACGACGGTATTACCCATAATAACAGGAGCCAGAGCCAGGTTAGAAGCAATGGCGGTGAAGTTAAAAGGAGTAATTGCAAAAACAAAGCCTTCAAGGGGGCGGTATTCTATGCGGTTCAGGTTACCCTCCTCACTGTGGGGCTGATCATCGTAAATCTCTGAAACATAATGCGCATTGAATCTTATAAAATCGATGGTTTCGCATACAGCATCTATTTCAGACTGGAAAGCATTTTTCCCCTGCCCTACCATGGTAGCGGCATTCAAAAGGTTGCGATATTTCTTACTGATAAGCTCTGCAACCCTCAACACAATGGAAACCCTCTCCAACCAGGACATTACAGCCCACTGCTTATGAGCTTCCAATGAAGCCTCTATGGCCATTTGCACCTCTTTCTCTCCGGCTTTATGGTAGTTGGCAATTATGTTTTGGTGGTTGTGCGGACTTACAACCTTGCCCATATCACCTGTTTTCACCTCTTTCCCGCCTATGATAAGGGGTATCTCAATCTGGGTATTGCTCTGCCGTTCCAGTTCCTTTTCAAGAGCAATCCTTTCTGGTGTACCTTCNGTATAAGGATGTACAGGTTCATTTTGTGGTCTGCTATAAAAAAATTGCGCGTTATTCATTTTACTCCCTAATTTTTAGTGAACTATTACAATAACTATAAACAACAAATAGGTATTCGTATTCTTACCTATCTCAACAATCGATTGCATTAAAAGTTTAACAGCTCTTCAGCTGGATTATACTTAACCTTTGCAAGATTATTGTAGCGATCTGCTCATATTAACAAACACATAGAAAGGACTTGCCAGGCATGAAAAAAAAAAGCCTGACAATGATAAAAGCGTTATAAAAAAAGGGTAAGTTTCAGCAAAAAGAAACAACAGGGCCAGGAATTGGGTTGAATGAAAAGAATATCAACAACTAAAGTCGAACATCGACGCCCACCCGCAAAACCGGGTTCTGGAAATATACTGCACTGTTGCTGTTGAGGTTATAAAGTACTAATAGATTCAGAAAAGCCCTGGAGCTAAGAGGGGCTCTGTATCCTCCACCCACAAAATAATTATGCTCCCAGAAACGGCTTTCATCATCCTGGTTGGCAACACCCAACTGGTTTGACTCAAGATTTAATGCATCATATTCCACCTGAGCAAAAAATTGCCTTGTAATGGAATAGCGGGTAAAAACCTGGGCTCCATAAATGTGAGTAGAAAAAGTAAAATCACCCAGGATGGAGGATTCGCGATAATATTGATAGGTAAGGCCAACACCCGAAGTAAGCCGGTTGGTAAGTCGGTAACTGATCATGGGGGAAATATTTACCATCATATTGATATCACTTACCTGGAAGCCAACATAGCCTCCTACATAGATGCGCTCTCTGGTGGGAAGNTCCCTTACATCTTCCTCATCATCACCCGCCATAAGAGGCAAAGAAAAGAGGAGAGCGCATACAAAAACGGTGATCAAAAAAGCCCTTAACATAGCATGTTATTTTATTTCAATTGTAAGGATGTGTTCCAGCAATAAAGAAACGTTATATTGTCGCACTTGTTGATAATGTGACTAAAAAAAACTTAATTAGCTGCAAACCAGCATTGCTTTGCATTATTTTTTAAAGTAAAGGCCCTTCATGATTTTGGGCTCAAACATGCTGCCCACAGGCAAGTAAGAAATGTTTTCATGGGCGCCAATAAGCAACATCCCATCATTAAAAAGACTCTCGTGAAACAGAGAAATAACTTTGTTCTGCAAGTCGGTATCGAAATATATAATTACATTTCGGCAAAATATAAGGTCAAACTTATAAAAGATACTGCCTTCAACAAGGTTGTGGTTTTTAAATGTAACCTTATCACGTAAAAACTTCTTAACCCTGAAAGTTTTATTTAGAGAATCCTTTTCAAAGTATTTCTCATAGGGTATATCCTTTGTTTCCTCAAAGTTAAGGGGGTTTACCTTAATGACCTTGTCAAAATTGTCAAAATAGGCATGATGTAGCCGGCTGTTAAAAATTCCTTTTCTTGCCCGGGCAAGAATATCTGTATTGATATCGGTGGCAAAAACCTTGGCTTTATCAAGCATGTTCATTTCATTGAGCAAAATAAGCATGGAGTAAACCTCTTCTCCACTGGAACATCCGGCATGCCAAATATTAATATTGGTCTTATCCTTGAACATATTCAGGACATTTCTACGCAGATTTAGCCATACCTGTATATCCCTGAAAAGCTCAGTGGTATTTACCGTAATATCATTGATACATTTCTGAAAATAGACAGGGTCTACTTTGATTTTTTGAAGGAGTTCATCTATCCCCGACAAGTTATGACTAACCAAAAGATGCTCAATACGTCTTTTGAAAGACATTTCAGCATAATTGGAAAAATCAATTCCATGAGTTTGTTTAAACTCATAGATGACTCTGAAAATATCGGTTTTATTTAATTCAGCTTTTGTGCCCATTCAAAACTTTATCCTTATTTCCGCAGGAGTTGAGCTAATCTAAATCTCCCTTTATCTTTTTTAACAGTTTTCCCGGGCAGTGCCTGCCCTTTATACTTTCAGGTTAAAATAGGGTTTGCAAGTTAAGCAATAATAGTTTTTAAAACCTCTGTTTTTCACTGAATTTTAGTCATTTTGGGCTATAACACTTTAGCCTGTACAGCATCCTTTTACATATAAACCTGTATTCCAACACAGTACATATAATCAAAAAGTAATCCATTTGGATTCTGATATCACAATCTTATCAACAACAAAGCTTTTGTGACAGGGCAAGGTTTACAAAAAAACAACCATAAACTACAAGACTTTAAATCAGATGGTGTTCTACCTTACCTAACTATCATTAAAAGAATCAAAGGTCAGCGCCCAATGTCTGAGCCATTGACCGGGCTTTCAAAATACACTCTTCATACTCCTTAACTGGTTTCGAGCCAATGGTTATAGCACTGCCTGCCATAAAGCTAACAGTTCTCTTTTCTTGATTATGAAGAATGCTCCTGATGACAACATTGAAATCAAAATCTTTTTCCGGAGAAATATAGCCAACTGCGCCAGAGTACAACCCCCTTTGTGTAGCTTCACACTCCTCAATGATTTGCATGGCCCTGATTTTGGGTGCGCCAGTCATACTACCCATGGGAAAGGCTTTTTTAATGGCATCCACAAAATGAATATCATCACGAAGCTCAGATTTTATGGTAGAAATCATTTGATGAACTTTGGGATACGTATAAATACCACAAAGTTCTTCAACCCTAACGCTTCCATCCTTGGCTGTATGGGACAAATCATTGCGAACCAGGTCCACAATCATTACGTTTTCACTCCTTTCTTTGGGATCATTTGCCAAAACCGTTTTCAAATATTCATCCTCTTCAAGTGTTTTCCCACGCCGCATCGTCCCCTTGATAGGTTGCGAAATCAACTGCATCCCTCTTTTGGCAAGAAACCGTTCTGGTGAAGATGACATCAGGTATTTATCATCCAATCGATAGTAGCAGGAAAAAGGAGAAGGGCTGAGTTTGTTCAGGCTCAGATAAACCATGGCAGGGTTAACATGAGCGTTTTCAGCATAAAATTCAATACAGTAATTGGCCTCGTAGATATCACCCTTTTGAATATGATTTTGAAGTTTCTGAACCATTGAAATATATTCACTTCGCTCCACCCTTGGGTAAATTTGGCGGATGGCAAAAGGTTGCGACTGTATATCCCAGTTAAGAATTTTTTGTAACATTTCGGCTGCATGGCTGCGGTTGGCATCATCACCTTTCAAGCCAATTTCCACAGTATTATCTTTAATAACTAAAACCACCTGCGGCAAGAAGAAGTGCAGTAACGGCATCTCAATAAGATCCGGGTTTTTAGACGTCAGGTTTTCCAGCTGGTTTTTTAAATCATAGGATAAAAACCCAAAAAGCCAGTCCTGGTGTTGGTCTGAAAAATCTTTAAGCACATCAAAAGCCCGGTCATCCAATCCGGGTGAAATTTGCTCAATGGCTCCCAATGCAAGCATGGAATGATGCTGCCCGTGAGGGTCGGGGAATTGATTGTGGGAGTTGAGCAAAGCTATTTGTTTATAGTTATCCTGGCCCCATTGAAGAGAACGGGAAATAAAACGCTCCTTACTCTCAGCAAAAGTAAATGCGTAAAAAATCCTTTCCATTTTATTATCAAATATCACATGGCATCTGCATAACCCAAAAGTTCCACGGGTTGCAAGAATACGCTATAAAAAAGGGTTGCAATAAAGCCACCTGGTTTATTGCAACCCTGACAAAACAGGCTTATTATTTATATCTCCCAGGTGTCTCCACTGTTTAGCAGGTCATCAACACATTTGATGGAAGATGAGGCTTTGGCAGCTTCAATTTGTTCCTCTACTTGATCGTCATAAGTGGCAGCCCTTGCCGATCTGATAACACCAAAAGCCACGGGGTAATCGGGCCCTGTCATACGTCCAAGCATCCGGTGAATACCCGGGTCAGTATTAAACTGATCATGAACCAGGATATCCCCTTCAGTAACACCCCCAATACCAATCTTCACAGCATATAAACTGGTTCCTTTGAGGATAATACCCATGTCTCTGTTCTTACCAAAAATCATGGGCTCTCCGTGCTTGAGAATAAGCTGGTTGTCATCACGTTTCTCCCTGGATGTAAGCTCACTATGCGCCTTATCATTGAAGATAACACAATTTTCAAGAATTTCTACAACCGAAGTACCATCATGCTTAGCAGCTTCATAAAGGACCTCTGTCATGAGCTTAACGTTGTTGTCGGGGACCCTTGCAAAAAAGGTACCCTGGGCACCCATCACCAGGCCGGCCGTAATAAAAGGATGTTCAATGGTACCCTGGGGAGATGTTTTGGTAACCTGCCCCATTGGTGTAGTTGGTGAGAATTGGCCTTTGGTAAGACCATATATCTTATTGTTAAACAATAAAATATTCAAATCGATGTTTCTTCGGATGGTGTGAATAAAGTGGTTACCACCAATGGCCATGGAGTCACCATCACCTGTGGCTATCCAAACACTCTGGTCGGGATTGGCAATTTTAACACCACTTGCGATGGCTGCTGCCCTACCATGAATACCATGAAAACCGTAGGTGTTGACATAGTAGGGAAAACGAGAAGAACAACCTATACCAGAAACTACAGTAAAGTTTTCTTTTTTATAACCAATTTGGGGAAAGACTTTTTCCACAGATGCCAGAATGGCGTGGCCACCACAACCGGGGCACCATTTTACCATTTGGTCACTGGCAAAATCTTCTTTGGTTAACTGAACGGGTGATTTTTCTATTCTTTTATCTAACATTATTTGTCCTCCAAAATTTTTGTGTATACCTCGGTAAGTTCTTTGATATGGAAAGGCAGGCCCTGCACCTTATTGTGCTGGAGGTATTTAAACTCAGGGAATGTCATTCTCAGATATTTGACGAATTGTCCATTATTGAGCTCACATACAACAATTTTCTTAAAGCGTGAAAATACTTCCTGGGTATTTTTAGGTAGTGGCATGATATAGTTAAAATGCGCAAGGCTCACTTTGTGCCCTGCAACCTGCATCCTTCCTACGGTTGATTTGAGCATACCTTCGGTGCCACCCCATCCCACTACAAGCAAATCACCACTTTCTTCACCGTATACTTCCAGCTCCGGGATGTAGTTGGCCACCCGCATCACTTTATCTTCCCTAATGTTCACCATTAGTTCATGGTTAAGCGGGTCTGTGGATACGGTGCCATTAATATTGGTTTTTTCCAACCCGCCAATTCTGTGGCGCAGACCTTCGGTGCCGGGTAGTGCCCATTTACGGGCAAGGGTAACGGGGTCTCTTCTGTAGGGTTTAAAATCAGGTTCATTGGGTTTTGCAACAGGAGGATTAATGTCGGGAAGGTCGGCCGTTTTGGGTATTTTAAATAATTCCGAACCAAATCCCATGTGTCCGTCTGTAAGCAGAATTACAGGAGTCATGTGCTCCATACTTATTTTGCTGGCCACATAAGCATAATAAAAGCAGTTGGCAGGAGAAGAAGCAGCAATTACAATAAGGGGAGCCTCACCGTTGCGCCCATAAAGAGCCTGGAGCAAGTCACTTTGCTCACTCTTGGTAGGCATACCGGTGGAAGGGCCTGCTCGCTGAACATTCACAATCACCAGGGGTAACTCAGTAATAACTGCAAGACCCAGGGCTTCGCTTTTTAAGGATAAACCCGGCCCTGAGGTTGTAGTAGCGGCCAGTGACCCGCTAAAGCTGGCTCCAACTGCCGAGCAAATACCAGCAATTTCATCTTCTGCCTGGAAAACCTTTGCTCCCAAGGATTTGTGCTTGGATAGCTCCATAAGTATTTCTGTAGCAGGCGTAATGGGGTAAGAACCTAAAAACAAAGGGCGGCCACTCCTTTCGGCTGCGGCAAGTAAACCCCATGCAGTTGCCACATTCCCGGTAATATTACGGTAACGACCTTTTTCCATAGGAGCAGAGCCCACCTTGATGGTTGAAACAATGGCCTCAACGGTATCGGCATAATTGTAACCCGCCTTCAATGCGGTTTGATTGGCTTTAACCACTTCAGGTTTATTGCGAAACTTATTAAGGATAAAGTCAAGGGTTTTGTCAAGATCTCTTTGAAACAAAAAATACATCATACCCAGCACAAACATATTTTTTGTTTTTTCGGCCATTTTCTTGTCGATATCCACATCGGCAAGGCTTTCTTTGGTAAGCAAAGAAATGGGAGCTTTGATGAGATGGTACGATTCCAGACTGCCATCCTCAAGGGGGTTTGTTTTATAACCGGCCTTTTCGACAAATTTGGGTTCAAAGGCAGATTCATCAACAATGATGGTAGCACCTGGTTTCACCCATTTAAGATTTGCCTTAAGGGAGGCCGGATTCATGGCCACCAGCACATCACACATATCGCCGGAAGTGAAAATTTTTCTTTGCCCCAGGTGCACCTGGAAACCACTCACACCAGCGACGGTGTTTTGAGGTGCACGAATTTCAGCGGGAAAATCAGGAAATGTTGCCAAGTCATTACCGGCCAGGGCTGCCGTGTCTGAAAATAAAGTACCTGTCAGCTGCATTCCGTCGCCGGAATCACCAACAAACTTTACCACAACATCTTCCAATTCTACAATATTCTTTTGTTTTGCCATAATTATTAAATATTAGCTAGGATTGTATAGTAAGGATTTAAAAGTGATAACGGATTTAAACCTGGGAAATTTCCAGGTAGTAAGAAAAGAGAACACACCGCTCGTACTTTTTTCAACCTGCTGATGAAAAGTATCTCTGGGTGGTATTTGGCGTGCTCAATCATGGAGGTTTTATCAACAAAATAATGAGTCCTGAACTACCTTTATACTTTTTGGTCTTTACCTGTTATTTCTGATGCCAAAAAAGGGCCGTACAGCGGCTTTTATATATATAATTCGCGAAGTTAATTGTTTAATTCTGAACTCATCAAAAAAATCGGTCACTTTTTTTTCAACCTTCCTTTTTAACAAGTTTTCACTATGCTTATGACCCTTTGAGGCTGTCATTATTTAAAAACATTTCAAATTAGGGGTTTCTATTGTTTTTATTTCACCAGTTTCATTTAAGCCCTTATATTTGCAACTGAATTAACGCTAATTAATAACTTAAACTTTTCAGCAATGGCTTATATAATCACTGAAGATTGTACTGCATGTGGCAGTTGCATCGACGAATGCCCCGTTGACGCAATATCTGAAGGAGACATCTATAAAATCGATCCTGACGTATGCACTGATTGTGGCGCATGTGCAGATGTTTGCCCAGTTGAGGCAATTCATCCCGCATAAAGTCTCTTGACTGCCACAAATACACATCTATAGAATAAGGTTGATTCAAAATGCTTTTGAATCAACCTTATTTTTTTCTCCATTCACATGCGTAAAACTCACCTATCAAAAGACATCAACCGACACAGATGAAGACAACATTTCTTCAGCTGGACTGACTCCACTTGGCTGAAGCCGACATACAAGAAATATTATCGCCCAATATATTCTCCGGATTCAATATTCTGTATTAATTTAGCGGCTCAAAAACTTTATCGTGGAGCAAGATAAAAACAACAAACACGAAGATACCGAAAGAAAATCCATGTCATTTTGGGCCCACCTGGAGGAGCTCAGAGGGCACCTGGTGCGATCAGCCATTGCCATATTCCTACTGGCCGTAGCAGCCTTTGTTGCCAAAGATTTTGTGTTTGACTACATCATTCTTGCTCCCAAAGAGCCCTACTTTATTACCAATAAGTTTTTCTGCCATGTTGCACAAAACCTCTCTTTACCAGCTCTTTGCATCAACCAAATACCGGTGGAAATTATTAACATTGAGCTGGCCGGCCAGTTCAAAACACACATTGCCGTGTCTCTGATTGCTGGCGTTATAGTGGCTTTCCCCTATATTTTGTGGGAGTTCTGGAGCTTTATAAAACCAGCACTGCACCCAAAGGAAAAAGCAAACAGCAGGGGAGCTGTTTTTATCATGTCTTTTCTTTTTATTTCAGGGGTTTGTTTCAGCTATTTTCTCATTGCACCTTTAACCATTAATTTCCTGGGGTCATACCAGGTGAGTTCAATGGTTGCCAACCAAATTGCCCTGCGCTCATACATAACCACAGTAACCATGGTTACATTTGCCACGGGGCTGGTCTTCGAACTACCGGTAATAGTTTATTTTTTAAGCAGAGTGGGGCTGGTGACACCGGAGTTTATGAAGAAAAACCGAAAAGTGGCTTTTATTCTTATCATCGGCCTTTCAGCCATTATTACCCCTCCGGATGTGTTCAGCCAGATTTTGGTAGGCATACCATTGTATATCCTTTACGAAATATCCATTAGAATTTCCAAAAAAGTAAACCAGGAAAGAGTAGCCTGAATTAATGCATCTGCGCCGATCTAAAAAGGTTATCTGCTGACTGGTATACTTTCTGCTTCAGATTTTTTGACAAACCCTGGTTTTCCTGCAGGTATTGCTCAACCCATTCAGCAACCTCTGGTTGTCTGTAGTTTTGCAAAGTGGCCCCCAGCCAGTTTTGAGGAAAGAAAATATCCCCCGTGGCCTGGATTTCTTCAAGCATTTCCAGGGAAGGTAAAATATAATCCATGCCTTGTTGATGATGCAAAGGGTGATGCAAAAAATATAATGCATCCAACACCCAGGGTTCCGGCCGTCGATTTTTGGGAAGAGTGAGGCTTTCAAAAAATTTATCACGCACGGTCTTTTCTGCCGATAAGGCAGGAACTATAAATTCAAAACGCCTCAAACGATCGGGGTTGTCAATTCTGTTTTGCTCTTTTTCCAGCAAAACACGGTTTCCAGGCATCCGCATTGCTGCTTCCATGGCAAGCAATGTGCGATTTTGGTCGCTTAGTGAAAAATCTTCCACGGCCACCTCCCCTTCATACATGGCTTTCATATTATTGCTATGAGCCTCGCTTCTGGCAAGCTTTAGCCAGCTGTGAAAAAACAATTCTTTTGAAGCACCATCAACATCTTGAAACTTTTCCCATAACAAATCCTCCACAATACCGCTATACCGGGCCCCTTTTTCGTAATGTAAAAAATTCATACATAGGATTTCCAGGTTATTTAACAGGTAACCTTGCAAAGATGTATCATCCTCTTGTCCTAACGCACGCATCAAAAATTCAAAATAGAAATCCCTGTCAACATTAAAACGAAGAAAATTCTCATGCATGTTTATAAATGCCGATGCCCTCAGGACTTTATCCGTGACAGCAGATATCTTCTCATTAATAAAAGATATATCGTTGGGGTATAGTTCAAAGAAACCATACCCCAGGCCTCCCCCATTGAGCAAAACAAGCCGGGGTTGAGGATTATCCATCGGGGCATCCAAACAGGATTCCTTTTCAGAAAACCCCAGTTCAGGAAACAGGCTGGTGGTATCATCTACTATCCATGCACTTAGCAACTGGGCAGGGAAGCCATCTCCCTCATAGCCCCCATCCTGGCGAACACACAACATCTGCTCTTGAGAATCATCTTTTTCAACTACATATGATATGTGAGGCATCCCTTTCCCGTATATCCAGGCCTGACTCCACTCCAGTATGTCGTGCGAACTGTGTGTGTCAAAAATGGCAGCCAAGTCATCCCAGTCGGCGTTGTCATGCGAAAACACCCTAAGGTATTCTTTAACAGCCTCCCTGAAATTTTCGGGCCCCATGATCTTTTCCAGCTGTTCAAAAACAATGGGTGCTTTATTATAAATGATGGGACCATAGAGCGTACCAGCTTTTTGCATGTTGTCCAGTTCTTGCTTAATGGGATGAGATCCCCGCGTCCTGTCTATAGAGTATGACCGTGGATAGTGGGAGAGCAAAAACTGCAAGGTATGGTTTTCTTCCGGAAACCGTTGGGCAACAATTTTATCGGCAATAAAGCCTGCAAAGACCTCTTTAAGCCATACATCATCAAACCACTCCATGGTGACAAGGTTGCCAAACCACATGTGGGCAGTTTCATGAGCAATCAGGGAGGCTTTGCGGATTCGGCGTGTAATGGGTGGATTTTCATCCAAAAGAAGACGTGTATCTCTATACCAAATAGCACCCGGATGTTCCATACCACTATACTGAAAACCCGGAAGGATGGCCATATCAAACTTTTTATAGGGATAAGAAATGCCTGTATAATCTTCCATCCAATTGAGGGCCTGAAAATGTTGTTGAAATATGCCGGGAAGGTTTCTATCAAGTTTCTCCTGGTCCGTTTCACGGTGAAAAATGCGAATGGTTTTGGAATGCTCTGTTTGTTCTGCTATCTCAAAGTCACCAGCCGTGAATGCAAAAACGTAAGTACTCAAAGGCTTTCCTGCTGCAAAATGAACCTTTTTTCTTCCTCCGGCTATCTTTTCCTGTTTGATTTCCTTTCCATTGGCAAGGGCACTCCAGGTATCAGGGATTTCCAGGCTCAACGAAACAGGTGCCTTAATATCGGGCTGATCAAAACATGGAAAAGCGGTGGATGCCCTGTCAGGGACAAACAGGGTATACATAAAATCCTCAGAACGGTTTAACGCCTGGTCAGAGGCAGTAAATTTGATGGTCACAACATTTTCCTGGCGCGGAACAACCCCGTTGGCATCCAGGTATATGTGACCATTCATATAATTCAGTTCCACTTTTTCACCATTGAGTTCAACCCAATCTATGCTCTCTTCTCCCGGCTGAAAATCAAGAATAATCCCATGACGGGCTTTTAATGGCTTGAATGCAATTTGAGCCTCACCCGTTACAGGCCTTTTTTGTTCTTCAGGAATTCGGAAGGTAAGGTGGTAATGTACATCATAGATGTGCCTTGCCCTGTATTGGGCTAAATCTTTTGAAACCCCGGGTTCAAAAAAGGTGCGGGTCGATTTTTGGCAGGATTGAAAAATCTGTGAAGCTAACAATGTAATAGTAGCTACCATTAAAATACGGAAAAGCATAGTTGATGGATTGGTTACAAAGACAGTTCATCCAACAAATATAATGCAGTTCCTCCTATTGCCACAGAAAATATTTTCGATTGTGCAAACCTGATAGCAGGGGTTTTAATTTTATGGGGATAGCTTTGGCGGAAAAATTCGGCCAGTGCGTTTTCTATTTCATCACAACAGCTTTTTTCACAATTACTCAAGTCTCCACCCAGGATAATCAGGCCGGGATCATAAAACACAATTATTTTACTGATTTCAGAAGAAATCAAACTACTCACTTGTGTCAATGAAGATTTACTTGCCAGACATCCATTGGAAGAAAAATGGACAAGTTCGGTGAGTTGTATTTTTGACAGCCCCTTACCTCTGGCATCCAGCAGAGAACTTTCAGCTTGCACCTGGCTGTGCTCTCGTTTTACAATGCGTTCCAACGAGGGTATTTTGGAAAAGACTTCTCCGGCAAGCCCGTTGGTTCCGGTGAACAATTTCCCATTAATGATTACACCGGCCCCTAGCCCCCCTGAAGCCGAATTATAATCAATATAAAGGATATTAGATACGGGTTCTTTCTTAAAATGGAACCACTGCTCCTCCAGTGCCCCGGCGTTGGCATCATTGATAATCCCAGTGGGGACCCGAAACTCTTCAGCTATAATGGATGCCAGATCGTATTCCTCCATTTTCAAACCATAGGAGTACATGATCCGGTAATCGAAAGGATTGACAATACCCGATACAGCCAATGAGATATAAAGAAGCTTTTCACGGGGATAAGGAGATTCGGTAATGATTTCAGAGAGTGTGGCTTTGATCCGGGATACGGTTTTCTCGGGTTTGCCGGGGTTAAACTCTTTCTCCACCCTCAGCAGTACATCTCCTGATAAGTTTACCAACACACCTCTGATTGCCCTGTTCATAACCTCAAGACCAATAACAACTCCATAATCCGGGTTTACCTCCCATAACACAGGCTTTTTACCCCCTTTAACTGTAGAAGTACCATATCCACTAACCCTGATTAGTTCCTTTTCTTTAAGGTGTCTGAGAATATAAACCAGGGAAGAAGGCTGCATATCAGTCTGCCGGGCAAGCATTGCCCCCGATACTTCTCCTTGTGACCTTATAAGCCCAAACACCTTGCGATGACTTCTTTCTTTCAATTGCAACATAGCTTGTTTATTCATTGAGTGAACAAATGTAGTGCTTTTTTTTCAAACAAGAAACCTTTCAAATAAAAAACACCAATTACGCCTAAAAAAACATTAAACATGCTAATATAATAAAGGTTTCTATAAAAAAAAGCCCAGAACAGGAGAAATCTGATCCATCCCGGTGAATTTTTTATTATACCTGGTTCATTGATCTTTTTTGCTTCTAACAAAAAAATCCTTACGCGCTCTTTTTCTGCATCTTACAACTATTCGCCAACACATTGCAACATTATTTAATTAAATTTATTACTAATTGCTTGTCTATTTCTAAAATGTTTAATAAAATTGTACCATCAAATCGGCCCGATAAAATTTACAAAATACATGGGCCAAAACACTGACAAACGAAAAGAAGATCTTAATTTTATGGTACTTTTCTAAAAAATTTGTCTAACGCTCAAACGTATCATAAAAAAACACAGAAAATGAAATCATTTTTTAAACACGAAACAACTGAGGTTACCAACGAAAGCCGTTTAGTCCAGCAAAAAGTCCGCATTATTCAAACCATATCACAAAGCGGGCAGGGAGTAACTGTACCCGAAATCTGCAAGGAGCTAAAAATCAGCACCCCCACAGGTATTAAGCTGATTAATGAACTACAGGAAGATGGCTTTCTCTCTGTTGCCGGGAAGAAAAAAACCCTTAACGGGCGCAAACCCTCTATTTATAAACTAAAAAATGATGTTGGATTTTATGCTTTGAGTGTTGAAATTTTACTGAAACGAATCACGGTGGGAATTATTGATTCGCGCCTTAACACCACTTACTACAGGCAAAACACCGACTTTATCCTGGAAAACACCCCCCAATGTCTGCAAAAAGTTGAATCTTTTATCCAGGAATGTGTTAACAACTCGGGTATCCAGCCGGAAAACATCCTGGGCATGGGTATGGGAATCACAGGACGTGTTAAAAACGAAACAGGAGAGTCACTCACTTTTTTCAACTTCATGGATCAACCCCTGGGTGAATATTTCTCCCAAAAGTTTGATTTACCGGTTTTTCTCAATAATGACACACGATGTTTTGGACAAGCAGAAAAAATCATAGGTAAGGCGGCTAAAGCCAACCATGCCATCGTGATTAACTTAAGTCGTGGACTGGGTACCAGTCTTATCATAGACAACAAAATTGTCAATGGAGGAATGGGCTTTGCCGGAGAGTTGGGACACATGCAATTTGGGAACAAAGAGAAAGTTTGCCTCTGCGGAAAAAGAGGGTGTTTAGGAAACGATGTGGGAGGATTTGCCCTGGAAGAAAACTTTATGGAGAAAATTAAGCAGGGCCAGAAAACCATTGTAGACTTTCCGGAAGATATCTCCTCCCTCCGCTACGATGAAATACTTACCGCCGCACTTAATGGCGATGAGCTTTGCATCAAACTGTTGCAGGATATGGGATACAAGCTTGGGCATGCCCTGGGCAATATTGTAAACCTGCTCAACCCCGAGCTTATTATTATTGGGGGGAAGTTTGCAAGATTACAAAAACTGCTGCTTGACCCTGTAAATACCGGGCTTACAAGCTCAGCCCTGTCAAACCCATTAAACCACTGCAAAATAGAGTTTTCTGAGCTTGGTGATCTGGGTGGTCTTAAAGGGGCAGCAGCTCTGGTTTTTTCAAATTACAAACTGATTAAAGACTAATAAAAATTGATGCCCCTGCAAACCTTTGCATTGGGCGCTTTAACTAAAAAAAAAGAAATCTATGGTATACAAAAATCTCAAAAGCCTGCTTATCGTACTCTTGCTGGCAGGTATCAATTTAGCAGGTTTTGCCCAAAGAACCATCACCGGAGTGGTTTTTGACCATGAAGGCAATACCCTGCCAGGTGCAACGGTTGTTGTTGAAGGTACAACCATCGGAGCCACCACCGACTTAAACGGGGAGTTTTCCCTGGATATTCCCGAGGACAAACAGTTCATTGAAGTGTCTTTTGTGGGGTTTCTCAGCGAAAGCATCAGTGTGGAGGACACAGATTATGTTGAAGTTGAGCTTTTCCCAACCCTGGAGCAGCTGCAGGAAGTAGTGGTAACAGCCTTGGGTATTAAGCGCGATCAAAAGGCCCTGGGGTATGCCGTAGAAAGCGTGGATGCAGACGACTTTCAAAACATGTCGCGCATCAACCCCATCAATGCACTGGCCGGGCAAATGTCGGGCCTCCAGGTAAGTGCCAGCGGAAGCGGGCCGGGGGGAAGCACCAAAGTATTGGTCAGGGGGGTAAACTCCCTTACCGGCAGCAATGAACCCCTCTATGTGATTGACGGTGTACCGGTTGACAACACAGGTGGAGTGGCCGGAGGACAATTTGGTGGCTTTGACTACGGTAGTGCCATCAACAATATTAACATGGACGACATTGAAAGTATTTCAGTGTTGAAGGGGGGGGCTGCCTCAGCTTTGTACGGATCGCGAGGACAAAACGGGGTTATCATGATCACCACCCGTAGCGGCTTCCAGGAAGAAGGGATTGGAATATCTTACCAAACCTCCTTTTCTGTTGATGACCCACTTATCACCCCTGAGTTCCAAAACCAATTCTCACAGGGCTCCTCGCGGCAGTTTGACCGTACAGCAACACGGAGCTGGGGCGATAAAATGACAGGCCAGGAGGTAGTGAACTTTCTTAACCAGGATCAGGTGCTCACCACCAACACCCAGGACCCTTACTCCTTTTTCAGGCGGGGCACCAACTTCGACCAATCGGTTACCCTTAACAAAAGAGGTGAATCCAACAGCATTTACTTTTCAGCATCCTGGAACCAAAACGATGGCATCATGCCCCATAATGCATTTGATCGTAAATCGTTCAACCTGCGTTACGACTCGGAGCTTTCTGACTTTATCAGCTTTGACGCCAGGGCCAACTATATCAACCAGCAGGTGGAAAACCGCCCCAATTTGGCCGGCTCACCCGACAACCCCATCTATTTGTTTGCATCAATGCCCCGCTCTATCGAGCTGGAGCAACTGGAAACCTTCAGGACGGTTGACGGGTATCCGGTAGTATGGAACAGCCGCTATGATGTAAACCCCGATGGAAGCATCAGGTGGCACCAGGAGCCCCCGGCGTTTGCCCAATCCCCGCTTTTGCAAAACCCTTACTGGGCCACTGAACTCAACACCAACCAGGATACCCGCAACAGGTTGATGGGGTTTGGAGAAATTAACTTTGATTTCAGTACCTGGTTTGACCTGGACTTCGACCTGGACTTACAACTAAAAGCAGGTATTGACTATTACCAGGACCGCCGGGAGAGAATTACCGCCACCAACACACACTATGTGCTTGATGGTAATGCGCGGGGAGAGTTTTACCGTGGTGAAGTGATGGAGCAAAATTACGACCTGCTTATCACCTACGGAAACCAGTGGGGTGATTTTTCAACGGTGGCCTCTGTGGGAGGTAACATCATGAATCGCAGTACACGCTCTCTTTCATCACAATCCACTGCAGGACTTATAAACGAGGTGGGCCCCTATGTTATCCAAAACTTCAACAATCCTATAACCAACCAGGGAATTTCCGATATGGAAATACACTCACTCTACGGATTGGTCAGTACCGACTGGCGCAGAGCCATCTTTCTTGATTTAACCCTGCGCAACGACTGGACAAGTGTATTGGCTCCGGACAACTGGTCCTATCTTTATCCCTCCATCAGCTCCAGCATCCTTTTGGAAGAATTTTTTGAAATGCCCCAATACGTGGACATGCTTAAGTTACGTGGTTCATGGGCGGGTGTAGGC
>SL_3KL_010_SEDDRAFT_10001789_pt1 | contig 19641 bp, 17 predicted proteins | sample SodLakKL_010_SED_2_FD_10381 | JGI IMG/M metagenome (IMG submission 10381) | reverse complement strand
GCTTGAGATAGCAGATGCCGACATCGGTGTGCAGCACATCGCCCGGTTCAATGGTGCCGGAAATGCCGCAGAAGGGCGTATCGTCCTCACATTCGATTCCTGGCCGCTGGATGTTGACATAAGGCATGAACCAGATCGGCAAACCCATGGACTCGAAGCGCTCACGGAAAAACCAGGCCACGTCATCGGTGGTGGTCACTCCCGGGGTAATGACCCGGCTGGAAAAGCCCTCGGCGAGCACACCCCGGGCGATGGACACAATATGTGGATAGACCGCCAGTTCCTTTTCAGTGCGGGTTTCCAGCCAGCGCACCACCAGGTTTTCGGCCGGGATCAGTCGCTCCTCGTAGCCGCGGGGAAGCACCTCCAGCAGCTTGCGATGCAGGCCGTGAGTGAGACCGTCGGCCTTGGGCCAGACCTCGGAGACGTTGATGGCGATGTTTTCCGGGTCACGCTCACCGATCAACTCGCCCAGGGCCTGCCATTGCTCATCCAGATCACCCCCTTGCCAGGCCGCTTCATAGGGCTCGCCCAGCGGATAGCGATTGACCGTCAACCGATCCACCTGGCCATCCTCTCGGGTGTGAAAGACCAGCATGGTGGTACGTCGGGCGGCGAATGCCGGCTGCGGCACCAACGTGAAATAGACCGGGTCCTCGGCATACTCTCGATTGAGCACCAGCCACATCTCGACCCCGGTCTCGGCCATCAACTCCGGAAGCAGGTTGTCCAGCCGGTCGATCAGCATGCGATTTTCCGGCGCGATACGAGCGCGTGGGGCCAGCACGGCATGGGTGCCGGGCCCGACCATGCGTCCCTGTTCAAAGTCATTGGCATGGGCCTGGTCTGGCAGTGAAAGCGAAAGGGCGAACAGGGCCGAGCCCAGCAGCGGAATGACAAGACGCAATGCGGTCATGGGGATCAATCTCCTTGAGTTCACGGATGCCCGATGATTCTCGCACGACAAAGGCTCTGACAAGAATGGCCCTGTTCGCATCAGGCATCAACACATGTTTACGAATCCCATCCCGTAGGTCTGGGCTGCGTCCCCGACGGTCAATGACGAATCCTTCTCCAGCAGATCGTTTGCGTGCCCGGGGTTCGAACTATCCCATCCTCAACCAGGTTCGTGCCTGATCAAGAGCTTCAGGATCGGTGGTGTCAATGACCAGCGTATGATCCAGTTCCTCATCACCAGGCGGCTCGAACGACTGCAATTGCTTGTCCAGCACCTCCAGGCCCGCTTCGGAAGGATCGCTGCCTGAGGCGTTGCGGGACTGGATTCGTTGACGCAGGATTGCGGCATCGGCATGGCAGAAAAGCATGCCGAAGGGCACTTTGAGGCGATTCGACAGTTGCCGAAACGCTTTTCTCTGGTCAAGACGAGTGAAGGTAGCATCGACGATCACCGAGTAGCCGTGGGCCAGGAGCGATTCGGCGATATCGAGCAGTGTGCCATAGGTCTTTTTGGTCGCTTCCTGCGAGTAAATTCCGGTCGAAAGTCCCGAACGACTGTCCTGATCAGAGTTCAGGTCAAACAACCGCTTGCGCTCCACATCCGAGCGCAGGCGAATCATTCCGCAATGGCTCAGGACCTGCTCGGCCAGCCACGACTTGCCGCTGCCCGATACACCCACGGTGATGATGAGTTGTGGAGCCGATGGCCGGGTCAGGTCGTGCGCCAATCGAAGATAGTCGGCAATCTCCCCGGCAAGAGCCTGTCGCTTGTCTGCGGTGATGTCCGGGTCTTCAAGTTGCAGGGCAGTCACCTTGGCCCGCACCAGGGCGCGATAGACCCCATACAGCCTGAGCAGAGCCAGGCCTTCAAAGTCTCCGGTCCGGGTCAGGTACTCATCCAGCAATGACCAGGCCAGGGCCGGTGCGCCCCGATCATGCAAGTCCATCACGGTAAAGGCCAGGTCATTGATGACATCGATCCAGCGCAAGTCCTCGTTGAACTCGATACAGTCGAACAGTCGCACCTGGCCATTGAAGATCGTGACATTGCCCAGATGGGCATCGCCGTGACACTCACGCACAAAACCATGAGCCAGCCTGCGTTGGATCAATGGCTCACTGGTTTCAAGCTCCGACTCGGTCCAGGCCCGCAGGGTTTCGATTCGCGCCTGCTCGGCTTGCGGCAACAAGCGATTGAGCACATCCAGGTTATCCCGCATCGGGTCAGCAACCTGTTCAAAGGTTCCGAAACCACTATCGGGCGCGGCTGCGTCGGCCTGATGATGCAAATCGGCCAACTGCCGGGCCAGGGCGCGAACAGGCCGATTGTCCAATTGACCAGCGGCCAGCAGGCGATCGAACTGCTGGCTGGAATCGAAGCGATGCATGCGAACAGCGTATTCGATCAAGCGTTCATCGGCGCCAAAGACCGGCGCGTTTTCTTCACCGCTCAACGCCACCACATCGACATAAAGATCTGCGGCATGACGCCGATTCAGGCGCAATTCTTCGTGACAATAATGACGACGCCTGTCCAGGGTGGAAAAGTCGACAAAGCCCAGGTTGACCGGTTTCTTGATCTTGTAGACATATTCACCGGCCAGAAACACCCATGAGATGTGGGTCTCGATCAATTCAACGTGATCGACCGGATGCGGATAGATCTTCGGGTCCTGCAGCGCTCGAATCAGGGCTGATTTCATGCGGGAGTCCGATTCGGATTCTGCGAAAATTCTACCGGGAATTTGCCCCGGCTACGGGCGAACGGCCCGAGCTCGCCGGTCAGGGCTGTGACCGTGGCCCGTAATCGTAATCTCCACCGGCTTCAAGTGCACGCAAGTAAGCCGGCCTGGCCTGGAAGCGCTGGACGAATGCAACGATATGTGGATGGCTATCGCCAATCGTGCCCCGGGCCACCGCAGCCTCCAGCGGAAAGCTCATCTGGATATCGGCGATGCTGATGCGATCTCCGGCAAACCACTCATGCTCGGACAGATGTTTTTCGACGAAACCGAAATGGGTGCGAATCTGATCATTGATGAAGGCCTGGTCAACCTTGTCGGCAATGCCTTTGGCGATCGGGCGTACAAAAAAGGGCATGGGTCCGGTCCGGACACGTTCGAACACCAGCCGCAGCAGCAACGGTGGCATCAATGACGCTTCGGCGTAGTGCAGCCAGAAACTGAATGCCCAGTACTCATCGTCATCGGGCACTGGCGCCCAGTGTCCATCCCCGTACTGACGGGCCAGGTATTCGACAATGACGGCCGACTCGGCCAGGGTCCGATCACCATCCCTGAGCACCGGCGACTTGCCCAGTGGATGGACTTTCTTCAGTGAGGCCGGCGCCAGACCGCTTTTCCTGTCACGCTCGTAGCGTTTGATCTTGTACTTCAGACCCAGCTCTTCGAGCAGCCAGAGAATGCGTTGCGAGCGCGAGTTTTCAAGGTGATGAAGCGTGATCAAGAATATCGCAATGTTAGCGCACTGCCCCCAGATCCGTCACCGCCGTTTGAAGTAATGTAGGTCGGCCCTACGCGGCCGACGGACAACATTCGATTCATTCTCCACCGAATGGTTCGTGTTTTCTAACAAGAATCGCCTCGGAAACGCTGCAATACCGGGCAGGCAAACGGTCCGACGCTGGAAATTAATGCAATATCCGGGCTAAGGTGTAATCAATACACGATAGCTCCGGTCAGCTTGTAGACTGAAGCAAAGCGAGTCAATGTCATGGAAAAGAAAAGGGTCGAAGTGGCCATCATTGGTGGCGGAACGGCCGGCATGGTCGCGTACCGCCAGGCGAAGAAAAACACCGACAGTGTGGTGCTGATCGAGGGCAACCAGTTCGGCACTACCTGTGCGCGCGTCGGCTGCATGCCCAGCAAGTTGTTGATCAGTGCTGCCGAGGCCCATCACGGGGTACAGCATGCCGATCGGTTCGGCATTCATGCCGGCCGGATCGGAGTCGACGGGGTTGCCGTCATGAACCGGGTTCGCAACGAGCGCGACCGTTTCGTCGGTTTCGTGCTCGATTCGATCGAGGAGATCCCGGGAGATGACAAGGTCTCCGGGATGGCACGATTCGAGGACGACCACACCCTGATCATTGATGGCGATCAACGCATTCGGGTTGACCGGGTGGTCATTGCCAGCGGATCGCGCACCCACATCGTGCCGTTCCTGGAAGATGCCGGCAACCATCTGATCACCAGCGATGAGTTGTTTGATTGGGCCGACCTGCCCGAATCCGTGGCCGTATTCGGTCCCGGCGTGATCGGTCTGGAACTGGGACAGGCATTGGCTCGCCTTGGCGTGCGGGTTCGCATGTTCGGGGTCGGTGGCGCTGTCGGCCCCATCCAGGATGACGAAATCCGCGCCATCGCCCTGAAGACTTTCAACGAGGAATTTCCGCTCGACCCGGATGCCAAGACCACCGGTATTCGCAACACCGAAGACGGTGTCGAGATTTCCTTCGAAGACCATGACGGCAAGGAAAAGACCGAAACCTTCGATTACCTGCTCGCCGCGACCGGTCGTCGTCCCAATGTCGATGGCCTGGGCCTGGAAAACACCAGGCTGGAGCTGGATGAGCAGGGTATACCGTTGTTTGATCGCTACACCATGCAATGTGGCGACAGTCATATCTTCATCGCCGGCGATGCCGACAATGACCTGCCGCTGCTGCATGAAGCCGCCGACGAGGGCCGGATCGCCGGCGCCAATGCGGGTCGTTATCCGGACATTCGAACCGGGTTGCGACGCACCCCGTTGTCGGTTGTCTTCACCGATCCGCAGATCGCCACCGTCGGATTGACCATCCAGCAGGTCGATGAACGCTGCCAGGGTTGTTACGCCATCGGATCGGTCAGCTTTGAAAACCAGGGCCGCAGCCGGGTCATGGGCAAGAATCGTGGCCTTTTGCGGTTATATGCCGAGCATGGCAGCGGTCTGTTCATGGGCGCGGAAATGTTCGGCCCGGCCGCCGAACACATCGGTCACCTTCTGGCCTGGGCCGCCCAGAGTCACATGACGGTCAGCCAGATGCTCGACATGCCGTTTTACCACCCGGTCATCGAGGAGGGGCTGCGTACCGCTTTGCAGGACCTCAATCACCAGCTCAGGCAGGGTCCGGAACGACCGGACAACTGCATGGATTGCGGACCGGGCGTTTAATCCGCCGGATCGGTCAGGATGCCGGCGACCTCGGAACCCAGGTGGGTCTCGATCAATTCACGATACCAATCGGTCCCGAGCAGCCCGCCATCAGCGGCGAAAAAATCCTCAAGGGCCAATTGCCAGTCATTGTCCAGGGGCATGATGACGCCAAACTCTTCGCCGGGGTCATCGAATGCCGGGTGGCGGCGCACGGGCTGACGCTGGTCCCGTGCGCGATAGTAGTTGTAGGCATCGATGTAGCCGAAGTGGGAGCCGGCAGCGGCAGCGTCGATGATCTCGTCGTTGCTCCCCGCCAGGTCCACGGGCATGTCCGGCCAGTGGGCTTCAGCCAGCTCGCGCAAGCGGGTTTCATGCAAGGTGGATTCGAAGGCCATGGCCCTGAGCCCGGCAAATCCATCCTGGATTCGGGTCGGTTCATCCAGCAATGACACATCACGCCCACTGATCAGCACCGCTACATTGGTCACGTAGGCCGGAGAGAAAGCCAGCTCTTCTCGCCGGGCATCCGTGATGGTGACATTGCCCAGCCCGAACAGGCCGCCTTGCCCATCCCGCACGCGCTGGTAAAAACGCGACCAGTCGGATTCCTCTTCGAAGTCCAGTTCCAGGGTAATTCCAAGTCGCGCATCGACAAAATCGGCAAAGCGGCGCATCAATTCCACGGTCACCCCGGTCAGTTGACCGTCATCGTCGTGGTAGGCCCAGCCGGTCGAGGCCACGTACAGGACGGTGACTCGGGCCGTATCATCCTCTACATGGTGAAGATACTGGCCGCGGTCGGTTGAGGCAGCTGTGCTGGCGGACACAGCCAGGAGCAGGCCGCCCAGCAAGGCAAGGGATCGGATCATGTTCGGTCTTCCTCGTTCACAACCGGGTCATGATAACCCCTCGCACGGCGAGTCAATCGTCGGGGCGGCCCAGGATCGCATCGACCGGTTTTTCGAAGGCGATGAACAACAGGCAGGTCTCGCCCTCGGCACAGTAGGCTGTGTGCGGCAGTTTCGCCGGCCCATAGGCATAGGTCCCGGCATGCATGACCACCGGGTCCTGGCCCTGGTAATCGACATGGAATTCTCCGGACACCAGAATCATTCGTTCGGCCGAGGTGTGCCAGTGCAGCGGTACTTGAGAATCAGGCGCCAGGCGAAGAAAGACATCGGCGTTGTGTCCGGCCGGGTCACCCTGCAACACGGCGATCGCACATCCATCCGGAAAGCCCTCCGGGCATCCGCCCCATTCGAGCTCGGGATCTTCGGCGTGCCAGACAAACGCTTTTTCTCCAGCCTGCAGCGTGGGCAGGATCACGGCCGTCAGCGCCGCCGCCAGCAGGAACTTCAGGTATTGATTGACATTCATCGCTTTCTCCTCTGAAAAGACGCTTCCAATAAAGAGCACGGAAAAGCAGTCTCGAAGCCGCCAGATCGGATGGCGTTCGGGCCTGTAGCGCTGTTCATGTCCAGAGTAGGTGGGTTCATCCGACGAATAGGCCGGAAACCCATGAAGGTGGTCCGGCGTTACGGGCTTTTCGTAAGATCAGCTTTCGAGAACAGGCGTTGCCATAACCAACCGGGGTGAATGTCCTGACCGGTCACGGCACGGGACAGGGTGTTTTCATTGTCCACCAGTCGACCCAGCCGGTGTCCGACGCCGGTTCCGGCTGCCACCAGCAGACGATCGCCGCTGGCCAGCTCGGTGGCCGGGTCGGGGAGCAGTACATTCTCTGCGTCGCGACAGAGCATCAATGGCTCGATGGGGAGTGTGGATTCCGGATGTGCCGGATGCCGCATCAATGCCGACAGGGGCACCTTCAGACCACGTTCGATCAATGTGGCGATGGCCGGCGCTCGCCGCGGGCTGATGCGCAGGGTAAACAGCTCCGGCGGCGCTTCCTGTTGCCAGGACTGAAGGCGTCTGAGTAATCCGGCCGCGAGCTCCTTGGGATGAGCGATCAGTTGCTCCATGAATGAATGGATCAGCGGTGACTGGATTCGGCTGAGCATGGCGCCGGCGATCACGATGCTTGGCTGGCCGATGAAATCCGGCCTGGCTGCACGGAACAGGGCATGGCTGGACAGCCCGTTTTCAAGCACACCAAAAAACAATTGATCATTGAGTGCGCGAGCGGTCATCAGGATGGAGAGATTGTCGATATCGTCACCGGTAGTGGCCAGCAGGCCGACTGCACTCTCGATATTCGCTTCATGGAGAGTCTCCGCCTGGGTTCCCCGACCCTGGATGGCGTCGGCGGGCAGTCCCGGAATGCGGGAATCGGCCTCGATGACCGTCACCTCCATGCCGATCTTGACCAGCATCTCGTAGGCGGCTTTCCCGAGTGCCCCAAAGCCGCACAGAATCCAGCGTCCACGTGGTGGTTGGCGAACCTCGGGCAGTCGCGCATCGGGACCGGATTGTAACCAGTGAAACAGCCGAAAAGCACTGGGGTTTTCTATGGCCAGGTACATGCGGCGCACATACTCATCGATCGGACTGACTACCTGATCGGTTTCGAATGATCGCATGTTATCGGCAATCTCCTTGCAATCGGCCCGCGCATGAACGCTGCATCGGTGGTTGAGCAGCTTGCCGGATATGGCGATCTTGAGGTTGGCCTGGCTGTCGCTGGTTACCGCCAGCACCCCCATGCACCAGCGGCTGCGCAGGCCTGCCTCGCAAAGATTGTCCGGCAGACGCGCGTCCATGCAGTAAGCGTTGACTGGTGCTCGCAACGGTTCCACGGACAAGGCGTCGATCTTGTCGCGATTGGAGTCGATCACGACCACCGGAAAGTGTCGGTCGGTCAGGGCCTGGGTCAGCAATCGCCCGGTGTCGCCATGGCCGCAGACCAGGTAGAACGGTCGGTCGATGGCGCGCACGGCACGCCGAAAGCGGCTGCGCTGCAGGGAGCTTCGGAAGGCCGGGTCCTGCAGCAGAGAGATGATCGAGCCGATTGAAAACAGCCAGGCAAACACGGTCAGGTAGATACTGACCATGGTCCACATGCGCTGCGCGGCGGAAAACTCGTACGGCACCTCGCCGAAGCCGATCGTGCTGCCGGTGTAACTGACCACGTAAAAGGCTTCGAACAGGCTCAGCCGCCAGGGGTTGCCCTCATCGTCGACGCCCGGCATCAGGGTGAAACCGACCGTGGCGATCGCGTAGGCCGAAATCAGCACCACTAGCGGAATGCGCATCCGCTGGAAGAACTGGAAAATATACGAATCGTGCATGAGCCGGTGCTTGCTCAGCGACTGTAGCCGGCGGTGTCCATGGTCAGCAGCACCACCGAAAGAAGGTTGGCCAGCAAGGCCCCTCCGGACAGCGACACGATGGTCGCCATCACCGCCGGCGTCAGCCCGGTATCGGTGACATGAACGGCAATGCCCCAGACCAGGGCGGCGGCAATCAGATGCAGATCGACGACCAGGCTCGAGGCCAGCAGCATGGCGCTCATCTGCGAGCGCTCACCGAGCTTCATCACGGTCGCGATCAGGCCGACTACCAGCGCGGCGAACAGCTCGTAGACGTTGTGATGATCAGGGTTGTCGATCTCGCCCAGGAAAAAACCGAAATTCAGGGTCAATGCCAGCAGGACAAAAAACCCGAAGACCACCTTGCTCATATTCATATGCATGCACCCTCACTGGATCAGCGTGGGTTCATTATGCACATCAATCTGCCCGGAGCCTATTTCCTTCCAAGACCGAATGATCGAAGGCTGGACGCCTTAACGCCGCCGCCCGCGTTTCTTGCCGCGTGGGCGTTCCTCGCGAATCTGGATGGATTGCCCGTTCAGTTCAGCGCCGTCAAGCTCGGCCAGGGCCGCGCGAGCCTCGTGGCCTTCCATGTCGATCATGGCCACGCCACGGCAGCGGCGGGTAAAGATGTCCATGGGCAGTTTCACGCCACGTACGGTGCCGCAGCGCGAGAACAGGTCGCGGATCTGGCTTTCACGGGTTTCGGGATGGATATTGCGAACAAACAGCGTTTTCATGGTGGGCGGCCTCCGGGCCGGATGTGGAAACGCCGGTCCGTTGGGTCGCGATGCCGCCCTCAAGGCACATCGGATCGATCAGGTTGGCGTGGCCGACATCATGTTTTTGGTTACAAACGGGAAATGAGCCTATCGGATAGTATGTTGGGTCCGTTCGGTCTCGGAAACAACCCCTGAATGCTTTTTGGATTGAAGATTGAAAAAATCTCCCCATTTCCGTTGAAAGCGCGTATAGTGCGAAAAGCTGCGGAACACAGCAGTGGTTGAATTTGATCGTTTTCCCTCCGAATACCCTTCAAGCTCCTCCATTTCCTGAATTCCAATACAGCATCACCGGGTGAGACTCGTTGATCGAGCCATACCCGTATTCTTAAATATTGCATAAGGTAGTCAATAGTATGTCTAGCACCACCGGAACCGTGAAATGGTTCAACGACGCCAAGGGCTTCGGCTTTATTTCCCAGGACAACGGCGGCGCCGATGTCTTCGTTCATTTCAGCGCCCTGACCGGCTCGGGCTTCAAGTCCCTGGCTGAAGGCGCCAAGGTGACCTTCGACGTCACCAACGGCCCCAAGGGTCCGCAGGCAGCCAATGTCGTGACGGTCTGATCGTCAACCGACACTGACAAGCTTGCAGAAAAACCCCGCCTCGGCGGGGTTTTTTTGTGCGTGCCGAAGTCCGGGATGAACATTCGGCTAGAATGCGTAGCTAATGAGCAACAGCAAGCAAAAAAAGCCACTGGGCGCCCTGCTGGTGGAACTGGGCCGCATCAGCGAGGCGGAAATCGAGCGGGCACTGGAACACCAGCGTCTTCAGGGTGGCTATTTCGGTCAGGCTCTGGTTGATCTGGGAATCATCGACCAGCAGGAACTCGATCTCGGCCTGTCGTCCCAGGCCAATATCCCCTACATCACGCCGGACCCGGAGCAGATCAGCAGCGAGGTCGCCAGCCTGATGCCGGCCATTTGGGCACAACGCCACAATGCCATGCCGATCGAGCGTGACAAGGGCTGGTTGACATTGGTGGTGGATTCGCCCCTCAAAACCGGGCTGGCCGATGAACTGGCCCGGCGCACGGGTTTGTCGGTGCGACTGGCCTTGTGTTCCCCGCAGGTGCTCAGTGGTGCCATTCGCAAGGTCTATGATCTCGATCCAGTCCAGGACAGCGCCAGCAGTGTGTTGTCCCTGGAAGCGTTCTGGTCGCTGGCCACCTCGCCACCGGCATCAAGCTGGGGTATGAGTGTGCGTAGAAATCAGGTCATCGGCTGGATTGAGAGTCGCGAGCGCGTCAGCCGGCATGTGCTCATGCACAACTGGTTGTCATTTCTGGACCAGTTACTCTCCCCGCCACCCTCGAGTGTTCTGCCACCGCATGGCCTGCGGCAATGGCGGGCCAATGTGCGATCTGATCAGTCTCCGCCGGCCGTGATGATCGAAAGCCTGTCCGGGCCGGGCGGCCATGACCTGGTGTTCGAGCCGGTCCGTTTGCAGAAAAAGGCCGGCGAGCAACTGCCCTCGACCGAACAACTGCTGAGCCTGCGCAAACAAGTGGGCAGTCAGGAGCGAACGGTCATCGCGGTCCATAGCCCTACCGGTCGTGCGGCCCGCGAATTGATCACCAAGCTGCCGAAGCTGTTGCTCAAGCCTGATCATCGATCCGTCTGTCTGCTCAGCGAAGGCGCCCATGCCATCAGCGATGATGTGCTGGTCGTGCCGCCACCCGATGACGGCGAGGAAGATGTATTGGAGTTCCTGGAGCGACTCAATCTTGATGCGGTTGGCCTGGACATCGAGCCGACGCGCATGGACCTGTGGGAACGCATGCTGGATCTGGCGCCGCTGGTACTGGTCGTGATGACCGGAGGGGAAGCCCCCGAGCCCCTGCCTCATGGAGTTCACCGCTTGCTCTCACGAGCCGACGAAAGCCAGGCCGGCTGGACATTGAAATAGACCAAGCGAGCTATACTAGCGGGTCTCTCGCTCAAATCGATCCTGAAACACTTCCGGCGGCCGTTCCTCAGCGGTCGGGCCGGATGCCGTCATGACCTCGCAAGATCCCGGCCTGCAGCGCTGGCCGGTCATCAAATCGACCACCCGGAGGTTGCCCTCGACACGGCTCAGCAAGCCTCGCTCGGGCTCGGCCAGCTGTACCAGATCCCGGCATTGCCCGCTTTTCAGCGAGTAAGCCGAGCGACCGGAACCAGCGGTCATCGAACAGGCACGCACCATCTGCTCGTGATTGAACCAGCGGCCATCGGGAAGGACGTATCCGGTCGGGGTTGCTGAATCAGACAATGCAGCCTCCTCTGCCACGATGTAGAGGTTGTCGGCATTTGCAGTTGCCGCAGTCCCCCAGACCAAGGCCAGAAAGCTGATCCAATGTTTCAGCATTGATTATTCGTTCGAAAATCCCAGCAATACTGTTGCACNCTATCGTCATCGCTGAAATACTTCCAGGTGACTTCGTCAATTGGCATGATCTGCAACGCTTCGTGAGGCATGCCCTCACTGATCCACTCTTTGCGATGCACGAATGAGGCCGCGCTGAACTCGACCTGCCACAGGAGTCGGGTCTTGTCCTCGTCAGCATAAACATCGATTTTCAGGTCAGGACAGTGTTGTCCCGAGGTCAGACGCTGAATGATAGCCTGCGACCAATGATCCACTTTCCGGACAACCCGCATACCCTCGAACTCCGGCCCGGAGTCTTCGGGTCTTTCGAATTCATAATGAACGGATTGCAGTGGCAAGAGGCCATTGGGGTGGAACACACAACCGGTCATGTAAGTTGGATTGGAGGCGATCGCGGGGCCAGTCAGCAGCAGGCCGAGAAGTCCGACCACGGAGGCAGCCGACACTATCGGTTTCGTGTTCGAGGGCAGGGTATTCCTCATCTTGCAGGTTTCCCGAAAATCAGAGTGCGGAGAGGATAACAAGGGAAAGCCTGAACCATCAACCGATGTCGGGCACGGGAAATTCAAACCCTCATGCCGGGCGATTTGCCGCGCCCAGCAATGCGCAGTTTCATCCTAATGCTCAGTCGGCCGTCAGATCGGCCAGAGGTCCCAGACCATTCCGAAAACATTCAGACTGATGACTGCCAGGCAGGTCAGCCACAGACCCAGAAGACTGCCCAGGGCGATTCGCTCGCGATAGCGCCAGCTCTGTATCAAGCCGGCTATGGAGACCAGAAGAGCCAACGGTCCCAGCCAGGCAAACCACATGGCCCAGGGCACCAGGCCGAAGATCAGCAGGGCCTCGGTGATCTCGCTGGTGGCATGAGCCGCCATGGCCAGTCCACCCAACCAGGTCAGCGCCAGGGCCGTGGCCAGGAACACGACCAGGCGGGCACCGCCGGCACCCTTGACCCGAACCTTGTTGAAGCGGCGATTCAACCAGGACGAGAAGATCACCAGCAGTCCGAGTAGCACCAGCCCGAGAGAGCCGCCGCCCCAGGTCATCTGGTTGCGGAAGCGCTCGGGTTTTTCGTGCTGCATGACGATGCCGCGCACGATCGCTTGGGTACGAAAGTACGGCGCCATGTAGCGGGCTGCTTCTCCGCCGTCCTCGGCGCAGCTGGTGTCCAACTCGCCGGTCGGGTCGTCGAAGTAGGCATTGAGAAAATCACCGGCACAGTCAAGTGACCGGGTTGGGCCGTGACCGGCATGTGGGAAGATCACCAGTTGGCCATTGGCAAAACCGGGCATGATGTACTCGGCCAGCGGCACCGGAGTAATCGGATCCCAGGCACCGTTGGCCACGACCACCGGCAGGTCGGTTTCAACCAGCTCGAACTGGGCTGAATCACGTGGTTCGAGTCCGAATGCGCGACACAGCTCCGGTGTTTCCGAGACCGCAGCCAGGCTGGCAAAGGCATTGGCCAGCACCGGGTAGTCGCGAAAGTCAGCCGGAGAAGCCTCGGCCCAGCGATCCACGTAACCATCCATGCAGCGCACGGCAATCGCCATGCCCATGCTGATGCCGAAGCCACCGTCCATATCGGCCAGCGCCAAAGCGCGGAAGAAGCGTTCATCGCGGCGTTCAACCGCTCGTGTCAGGCCATGGATGATGGCCGGGATGGCGGCATGAGTGGATTCCTCGTAGAGCAGACTGAATGGCAAGCCGGCGATCAGGTCCTGGAAGAACACGGCCCGGCCATCCGGATAGCGCTCCTCCGGCTCGACTTCCAGGATCATTGGCTGCTCGCTCATTGCGACGATGGCATTCATGTAGCGTTCCTGGAGATCGCCATAGACCCGCCCGCAGCGATCCTGCTCGGCGCAGGCGGCAAACAGCATTTCCAGGTTGCGGGTATGCCAGTGGGGGATGCGCATCAGGTCATGCAAGTCCAGTGGCACGATGGCATCAATGACCGCAGAGCGCAGGCCATCCGGATCCACCTTCATGTAGGCTTGTCCCAGCACCGAGCCGTAGGAAATACCCCAGACATTCCATTCATCCAGCCCCAGCGCCATGCGCAGCGCCTTGATGTCGCGGGCATTTTCGAAGGTGTGGTATCCGGTGACATCGACGCCGGCCGCGTGGGCGCCTTCGACACACACGCCGGCCTGCTCGAACAGGGCACGTTGCTGTTCGTCCCAGTCTTCGCGAATGTAGTCGGCGCGATTACGATCGCCAAAGAACGGGCAGAAATCACCCGAATGGCCGATGCCTCGCTGTTCCAGGATGTACAGGTCACGCTTTTCGACCAGACCATGGTCCTTGAGCCGAGCCACGTAACCTTCCACCGTCACTCCGGGGCCACCGGTCAGGTAAATGACCGGATCGGAGCGGGTTTCAACCTCGTTGCCGTCGGCGTCCTTGCCGCGTGCGTTGATACGCACGAAATGCAGCTCGATGGTGCGACTGCCCTCGACTTCCCGGTTTTCCGGCACCCGGATCAGTCCACACTCGATCTCGCCCCGGTCGTAGTCGATGCGCGTGCGAAACGGACAGATGACGGTGTCGTAGCCTTCGGCGCGCAGCCATTCGAATGCGACTTCACCCTCGATCGGGTCCGTGTCGCTTGCAGGCTCCAGTTCGGGATCCGGCAATGCTTCGAGTTCAACGTCGGGTAGTCCAACCTCGGGGTCGGGAAATGAGCCCGAGTATGTCTCCTGACCCGAGCCCGGTGTGCTCGGTACGCTCAAGGCTGAAAGCAAAAGCAGAAAAAACGTCGCGCGCATTTCAATCTCTCTGAGGCTTGTCAGTGGGGGTAGAGGTTAGCCGAGTTGCATCAATATCGCCAGGAATCAGGATGGAACGCGCTCCGGAATCTGATCTGGATTAATTCGTGGACGGTCTTCACCGGTTATTATTGGGACAAGGTGCACAAGACAGAATCGAATATGAGCTCAACCCGTTATGTTTCACGATTGACTCGTCAGACTCAGGCGCTCATTCTGGCGGGGGGTCGCGGTTCGCGCCTGAAGATGCTGACCAATTGGCGCGCCAAGCCGGCAGTGCCTTTCGGCGGGCAATTCCGGATCATTGACTTTGCCCTGTCGAACTGTCTGCACTCGGACATCCGCAGGATCTCGGTGCTGACCCAGTACAAGGCCCATGCATTGATTCGTCACCTGATGATGGGTTGGAATCGGATCAATACCGAGTACGGTGAAATGCTGGACATCATCCCGGCCCAGCAATGGCTGGAAGACGAGAACTGGTACCTGGGCACCGCTGATGCGGTCTACCAGAGCCTCGATATCCTCGAGGCCTATCACCACAAGTACACCTTGATTCTGGCCGGAGACCATGTCTACAAGATGGACTATGGTCTGATGCTTGCCGCGCATGCTCGAGCCCGCGCCCAGGTTACCGTGGGTTGCTATCGAGTGCCGATCGAGCAGGCCGGTGAGTTCGGGATCATGGAAATTGATGAGCGAAATCGCATTGTCGGATTCGAGGAAAAGCCCGAACATCCCAAACCCTTGCCCGACGACAATAAACATGCTCTGGCCAGCATGGGACTCTACATTTTCGATTCCGATTACCTGCACCGAATGCTCGAGCAGGATGCAGGCCGGGGTGACAGCAGCCATGATTTCGGCAAGGACATCATTCCGCGCGCCGTTGCCGAACAACACGATGTCCATGCCTTCCCGCTGGAAAACGCTTCTCCCGGGAAGCCGTACTGGCGGGATGTTGGTACGCTTGATGCGTTTTATCAGGCCAATCTCGAATTGCTCGATGAGCAACCCGTCATGGATCTCTATGATCAGGACTGGCCCATTTTCACCAAGCAGGTGCAATCACCACCGGCCAAGTTTACCGACCATGGTCCGGAGGGGGGGTGCACCCTGGTGGACGCGATCGTCAGCCACGGTTGCGTGGTATCCGATTCGTATCTCGAGCGGTCATTGTTGTCGAATGATTGTCGCGTGGACAAGCATTGCCGTCTGGAAAGCGTGGTCGTGCTTCCCGGCTGCGAGATCGGAAAGCATTGTCAATTGAAGAATGTGTTGCTGGATAACGGCTGTATTCTTCCGCCCCAGACGGTGATCGGACATGACCACCAGGTCGATGCGCAGCGTTTCCATATCACGGAGCAGGGTGTGGTCGTGGTCAATCGCGAAATGCTGGGTCAGGAGCGAAGCTATCAACCGGCCGAGGCCGGCCGCTTCGCAAACTCCAGGTAGACGGGCTCAGGACTGGTTCGGGCCGGGCCGGGACTGAAGGTACCGGTTCAAGCGTTGATCAAACCCCTGGTTGAGGCCCGCAGAGTGGCGGCATGTGCGCGGGCTGCCTTGCCGATTGGCAGTGATGGTTTCCAGGTAGTCACCGGCCGTTCGGTCCCAGGTGTAGCGCTCGGTGATTCGCCGACTGGCTCGATCGGCCAACCGCTGTTGATCGTTCAGGGCGCTGAGCAGGCCGGTGGCAATCTCGTCGGGGTCAGACGGATCGAACAATTCACCCACACCATCGGCAAACACTTCGAGGGGGCCGCCATTGCGAGTGGCCGCCACCGCCAGACCGCATGCGGCGGCTTCAATCGGTGCAAGCCCAAAGGGCTCGAACAAGGATGGCAGTGCAAAAACCGAACCGCTGCGAGCCAACAGGCGATAGGCACAGGCAAGCCGGCGCTGGGAGTCCACGTTGATGAAATGCGTTCGGTCGCGCAGTCCGGCGGCCTCGATTCTCTCAAGCAATGGCACCAGGACCTCACGCTCATCGGGACGCAAGTGGCCAAGCGCCCGATCGCGCCAGGGATCATCCAGTCCGCGCACAAACAACGCCAGTCGGGCGCGTTCAACCAGCGGTTGGCAACGCGCAAAAGCCTCGATCACGCCGGCCAGATTCTTCTTCGGATCGAGACGGCTGGACACTACGACATGTGGCTGGTCCGGCCAGGGCAGCTGTGCCTTGACCTGCTCGATGTCTGCCGGGTCATCCGTTTTTGGATCGCGATTGAAAATCCGGCTGTTGATGCCCGGCGGGATGACGCGGAAATGGTCATCATCCCCGGTTTCCACGGCTCCTGAATACAAGGGGTGGCCGTATTGTTCGAGGCGTTCCTCACGGGTTGAAGTCACAATGGTATCGGCCCAGCACATGCCTTCGCGTTCAGCCGCCAGGCGCCTGGCAAAGTGATAGCGGGCATCCATGGTGGTGAAGTTCTCGGCATTCACGCCGAGCTTGTCCATTTTCTGTGCCCCCAGCGAATGCCCGGTCAGGGTAAAGCCTCGCTGCATGCGTTGGCGAAGCCGCACCGCGGCCCAGGCGCCATCGGCATAGTGCGCGGTCAGATAGTCCGGTGGGCCGTCATCGGCATAAAAGGCCATGATGGCTTCGACGAATTCCGGCAAGTGAGGCCAGAGCTTTTCCTTGGCCAGAAACCGCTCGCCGCCGAATGGCAGGCGGACGATTCGAACCTGGTCGGTCAGCTCGCCGAAGTCATCCAGCGGCTCGGTAAAGCCGCGAAACTGCGGATCCTCAATGCGACGGGTCAGAATGTCGACCTTGACGCCGGTGCGCGCCATGGCCAGCGACAGTTCCTTGACATAGACCAGCTGACCACCAAAATCCGGATGCTCGGTCAGATAGGAATCTGCGCGGTCAAAGTTGCCCTGTGGGTTGATGAAAGCAATGCGCATGGGTTACCCGGTCTGGCGCGCGCTGACGCTGTAGTCGCTGCCGATCACGAAATCAGCGTTCGAGCGGTGTTGGCTGATGATGTCATGTTCGATGCTCAGCACCTGGTCGATGAAGGGGTCGAGCTCGGAATCGTCACGTCGCCGCTTCTCGCGGTGAGCCCGGGTTTGCTGCCAGTCTCGAGCGATGAATACCCGCCAGTCAACCTGCTTGAGCAGGGTGGTGTAGGTGCCCTCGGCAATCATGATGCGGGCGTTCGCGCAATCCAGGTGTTCGTTTTCGATCCGGTCCTCTTCGTAAATGACGAGAGGTTTTTCCAGGGTTTCGGCGCCTTCCCGGAAAGCGCCCAGATGCTCATCCATCAGCTCCAGCCGGACTTCTCCGGGTCCGACCCAGTTGATATCGCGGCGACGCGCGGCATCGTTGCTGTGGGGAGCATGAACAAAATAGTCATCCTGCTGGAGAACGAGCGTTTGAATGCCCCTGGTTTCCAGCAATTCCCTGAGCGCGGCTGCGGTTTCCGATTTGCCGCTTCCCGACTCGCCGGCAATGGTGATGGTGCGTCGTTTCGAGTCACCTTGAAGTTTCTCGGATAGGTAATCGAAAACGCCGGCCGCCGCCTTTCGATGATGCGCTTCGATGAGAATGCTGTCGCCTTTCATTACGGGCCAAGGTTGCCTTGCGTGAAGCTTGTGAGCTCGCTGGCGATTATACTGTTCCAGCGATGACCTTGTTTTTCGAATTTTCGACATGGACCAGTTGAGCCGGCAAGCCTGGCAGGCCAGCCAGGACCAGCTCAACCGGGATCTGGACCTGGTCACTGAATCAGCCGGATTGGCTGCAGCGCTTGGTGCATTGGCCGATCACCAGAGAGACAGTGGTTTCATCCGCGATACCTTGCAATCGGTGGAACGATTCGTGTTGCCGCACCCGCACGGCAACCGCCGTTATTTTTCTGTCCAATTCAACCCCGCCCGCGCGCTTCGCTTCTCCGGCGCCGGCCTGCTGGTGCCGCCGGAAGGGGTCGGCAATGTCAATGATGGTTGTTTCCTGTGCGCCGAAAACATCTGGTGGCAGCACCAGGGCGCCGAGATGGGCTACGATCTGCCGGTTGCAGGTGATCGCTACACGGTCTGGATGAATCCGTTTCCGCTGGTCCGCAATCACTGCGTTGCGGCATCGCGTCAACACCAGTCCCAGTGCTGGGGGGCGCAAAGCGAAACACTGCTGACGATCATCGATGATTTGCTTGAGCTATCCAGCTGCCTGCCCGGCTGGATCAGCTTCTACAACGGCGAAGGCGCGGGCGCTTCGATACTGGGGCACTTGCATTATCACTTGCTGCCCCGGCCGGACGAATACGGCCTGCTGCCGCTCGAACTGGCCATCCAGGCCGATGATCGCGATGGTCTGATCGATCGCGGCTACCCGCTCAGTTTCATGCATTGGCACGGCACTCGTGAAGCAGTGCTTGAGCGGATCCAGCCCTGGATCCGGAACTGGCAGGCAACCATCGGCGAGCCTGAGCAGGCAACCGCAAACATCATTGCCATCACCAGCGAAGACGCCACCCGACTGGATTGCTATTTCATCCCCCGGCACAAGTCGCGTTCCCGGGCCGAAGGCCTGGCCGGCGTCGTCGGCGGTTTCGAAGCACTCGGGGAAATCGTCTGCTCCAGTCCGCAAGACCACCAGCGCCTCGTTGATGGTGAAATCGATTACGAAACGGTGGCTGGATTCCTGCGCCAGGTATCGGTCGCGCTGTAGTGGTTGCCGGGGATTTCGTGTCCGGTTCATGACAGGGAGTGTGTGAGTTGACTCCGATCAGCGGGTTTCTGGCTCTGTTGCTGGCTGTCGGGCTGCAGACGTTGTCCTTGTCGCATGCCGAGGAAGTGTCCGAAATCATTGACCGAGAGGTGTTCTTCGATGATCCGCAAGTCTTTTCGGCTCGCTTGTCTCCCGATGGCCAATATGTCTCGTTCCTTCGTTCCTGGCAGGGTGTGAGCAATGTCTGGATCTTGCCGGTTGGCCAGCCTTTCGAAAAGGCCCGGGCGCTGATCACGAAGGACCGGCCGGTCAGCGATTATTTCTGGAGCCAGGACAGCGACCATCTCATCCTCATCGTTGACCAGGATGGTGACGAGAATTTCAAGCTGCTGGCCGTGGACCCGCAGCGCCGGTCGGAGACAGGCACAGACCCTGCAAAAGCCCGTGTTCTGGCCGGTGACGGGACAGTCAGCGCCAGGCTGATTGCCGTGCCCAATGGCAATGCCAATCATATTCTCATCGGGCTCAATGAACGTGATCCGACCCGGCATGATGTTTACCGTCTCAGCCTGGATAGTGGTCAGCGTGAGCTGCTGATACGCAATGAGCATTCGATCATCGGCTGGCTGGCCGATCAGGACGGTCGGCTCAGG
>SL_3KL_010_SEDDRAFT_10001788_pt1 | contig 19641 bp, 14 predicted proteins | sample SodLakKL_010_SED_2_FD_10381 | JGI IMG/M metagenome (IMG submission 10381) | reverse complement strand
AGTAACGGGGAATGGTAACAGGTTCCGGGTGACCAAGGTGGAAAGTGCTGACTGTATCCATGGGAGGTGGGAATTCAACAAGTTCTTTACCCGATCCAGCTTTGATGTTTATAAAGCGACCGTCCTGAAATGATGTCACCTTTCCGGTGAAAATATGCATAGTATGCAAAATGACTGCCAGGCCTTCCGAATCGGCTGCGCTGGCCGACCAGTAAATATTTATAGCCTCTACTTCTTCAAGTTCTTCATAACCTTTACGGGCCAGTAGGTTGCTTAAGCCCGGTGTCCAGCCCATCCCGGACAGGATGCGCCGCCCCTTCTGCCGTGCTTCTTCATCCAGGGCCAGGGCTGCCTCGGCGGCATCGTGATCGTCGCAGATACTGACGTAATCGACTCCGGCTTCAATCGCCGCTTCAATGATTGGCCGCTCAAAGCGGTAAAAAGGTCCCAGTGCTCCCGCTACAGCAGAGCTGCCATGCATGACCCTGACCAGGTCATCGTGTGAAGTAGCATCAATCTCACTTACCCTGACCTTATTGGTATCCAGGCTTTCAGTCAGCCTTTCGGCTGCGTGCACATTTTTGTCTGCTATAACAATATCGGTTGCGTTAGAATAGCGAACCAGATCGCGGACCGTTTCTGCCCCCATATCGCCTGCCCCGCCAAGTACAATTATTTTCATTTTAGTCCCCCCTGTTTAATTAAAAGCTTTGAGACTTGCTCGAGCTCCGGTAGAACTGTGCCTCTACCTACTGTTATGTATATCTTTTGAAATTATTTATATTATTCAAGACATTCAAGCTTAATCCTTTTTTGAAAAGGGAATATTTCAATGAAATTGCTAAAACCTGCAAAGCTTTTATTAATCAATCTATCCGAATATGTTATAATGTTAGCTATGCGGCTGATGCAGCCGGCAGAAAGGCGGATTATTTCTTAAATGTTCCCTCTGCGCGATACTATTACCTATCACGGTTCAACTATAGCCACAATTGGCCTGATCGTTCTAAACGGCCTTGCCTTTTTTTACCAATTGTCATTGGGGATAGCTGCCCAGTCCACTATTTTCAATACATTCGGCTTTACACCCTTATATTTTTTCCAGGATCCCTCCGGTGAATTCTGGACTATCTTTACCAGCATGTTTGTTCACGGTTCATTTGTTCACTTGCTTGGTAACGTCTGGTTCCTCTGGGTTTTCGGTCCGGCCATTGAAGGCAGACTCGGCTTTTTCAAGTTCATGTTTCTCTATTTTGCCTCAGGCATCGCCGCTGCCCTGCTGCAGGGTTTTTCCTTTCCGGAAACCACCATCCCCATGGTTGGGGCTTCGGGGGCAATATCCGGCCTGCTGGGGGCTTACCTGATACTATTCCCACGGGCAAGGGTTTTAACTATCATCCCGCCCTTCTTTTTCTTTTTCTTCTGGCTGCCCGTGCCGATTTACCTCGGCTACTGGATTTTACTCCAGTTCTTTTATGCCTTCGCCGATGTTAGCGGGATAGCCTGGTGGGCCCATATTGGTGGGTTTTTCCTTGGTTTGGTTATGATCTTTTTCATGCGTCCGAAACGCAACTACCGCGCAGATCCCTTCTGGGAATGCTGGCGCGATTATTGTTAGTATCTATTATTGTTTTAACTGTCAAGCACAAAGGAGTGACTTTTAAATGGAAAACCTGTCGCAAATATTTTGGATCTTCATTATCATATCAGCGCTTACGCCGTACCTGCAGCAGCAGCTGCTGCGCTCGGCTCGCACCCGCAAGATGGCCGAGCTTGAGCAAAAGCGTAAAAGCCGTGTAATAACCTTAATCCACCGCCAGGAAGCCTTGAGCTTGCTCGGTATCCCCCTGACCCGCTTTATAAATATCGAAGACTCCGAGCAGGTCTTAACGGCCATCCGCCTGACCGATAAGGATGCACCGATTGACTTGATCCTTCATACCCCCGGCGGGCTGGTCCTTGCATCCGAGCAGATTGCCGAGGCCCTGCTGCGCCACCCCGGCAAGGTCACCGTTTTTGTGCCTTACTATTCCATGTCTGGCGGGACCCTGATTGCCCTGGCCGCAGATGAGATCGTGATGGATGATAATGCCGTGCTCGGTCCGCTCGACCCCCAGCTGGGCCAGTATCCGGCTGCATCGCTCCTTAAAGTGCTAGATAGCAAAGAGATGAAGGATATAGACGATCAGACCGTTATCCTGGCCGACGTAGCCACCAAGGCGCTTAGCCAGATCAAGGATACAGTTAAATGCTTTTTATCCAAGCACATGGACGATGAAAATGCCGATAAAGTTGCCGAGAAGTTGACCCAGGGCACCTGGACTCACGACTATCCGATCGACTGCAAGCAGCTGGCTGAAATGGGCATTAATGTCAATAATGAAATGCCCGGTGAAATATACAGCCTGATGAGCATGTTCCCGCAACCGCGCAGTTCCAGGCCCAGCGTAGAATATAACCCCGGCCCGGTTTACCCTTCCGGACCGAAAGACAACTAGTTTGCCCCCTCAAAAGAGCTCTGTTACAATATTAGAGTTGTTTTTTAAATATAGGAGGTAGTTAAATAATGTCCGACCAGATTGATCTGTCAAAAATGGAAAAGAAAATCATCATCCGCAACGTGGAAGAAAAAGATATAGACCATATTGTCGAGCTAAGCAAGATCTGCTTCCCGGACATGGAGCCCTGGACCAGGGCCCACTTAAAGAGCCATATCGAAATATTTCCCGAAGGGCAGTTCTGCGTTGAATATGACGGGGAGATAATCGGGGCCTCATCAAGCCTGGTCGTCGATTTTAACGAGTACGAAGACCGTCATACTTTCGATGAAATAACCGACAATGGATATATTACCAATCATGACCCGGACGGCAAGCACCTCTACGGGATTGCCATCATGGTCCACCCCGACTACCGCAGATTGCACATCGGGACCCGGCTCTACGAAAAGCGCAAAGAGCTGGTCCAGCGCCTTAACTTAAAAAGCTTCCTCGTGGGCGGGCGTATCCCCTACTATCATAATTATGCCGACCAGATGAGCGCTACGGAGTACGTGCAGCAGGTCATCCAGCAGATAATCTATGACCCGGTTTTAAGCTTCCAGCTTTTGAACGATTTCAAGTTGAAGTGGGTTAACCCCAATTACCTGCAGGATGACAAAGCTTCGCAGAAATATGCTGTTCTCTTGGAATGGAGCAACGTCGACTACCTGCCCAAATCGAAGCGCCTTTACCTGCGTGCCTTCCCGGTGCGAATTTGCACCGTGCAGTATATGCTGAAAAAAATCGATTCTTTCCAGGAATTTGCTCGCCAGTGTGAGTATTTTGTCGATGTGGCCTCCCTTGACGAGTCAGATTTCGTGGTCTTTCCCGAAACCTTAACCATCCAGCTGCTGTCTTTTCTCGGGGAGAAAAACCCCAGCCAGCAGGTGCGCAGCATTGCCGAATATACCGAGCAGTACATCGAGCATTTCAGCGAACTGGCGGTTAAGTATAACATCAATATTATCGGTGGTTCACACTTTGTCGAGGAAGACGAGCTGCTCTATAACGTTAGCTACCTCTTTCGCCGCGACGGGACCATTGAGAGTCAGTATAAGCTGCATATCACCCCCGATGAGCGGACCTGGTGGGCTATCCAGCCCGGCCAAGAACTGAAAGTTTTCGATACCGACTGCGGAAAGGTAGCGATCCTAATCTGTTACGATATCCAGTTCCCCGAGCTAAGTCGCCTGGCTACCGATAAAGGGGCCCGCATTATCTTTACCCCCTTCTGCACCGACGACCGCCAGGGCTACCTGCGCGTGCGCTACTGCGCCCAGGCCCGGGCCATAGAAAACGAAATATATACCGTTATCTCCGGCACCGTCGGCAACCTGACCCACGTGCCCCGCAGCGATACCATGTACGCCCAGTCGGGCATCTTTTCGCCCTCTGACTTCACCTTCCACCGTGATGGTATAGTCGGTGAATGCAACGCCAACATTGAAACTATCGTCATCGGCGATGTGGACTTAGAAATCCTGCGCCGCCACCGCACCACCGGCACAGTTACCCAGCTTAAGGACCGCCGCAAAGACCTTTACCGGATCACCGAAAACCCCAGCCAGTAGGAAAGGTAGGGGAGACGGGTTTTCCTTGGGACAAAGGGACTTTTCTCTCTGTCCCGTTTTCGTCTCACGGTAAACTTTTTGTCTGACAGGTATGGATATTTATGAAGTACTTAGTTTTTATGAAATAAATATTACTCATGCTTATTGCATAAGTAAATGCTCAGCATGTTAAAGAAAACTAATTAAGTATAATGTGCAGACAAGGAAATGTTGATGCAGTCCCAGCCTAAAAGATCAGTGAGCGCATTTTTCCGCAGCAGGCTCTACATTAACATGCCAGCATCTAGGAATAGCTTATATCAACTATCGCCAAGTCGGACAGTAATTTTTGCTCCACCAGTGGAAACATTTTCAGCAGTTATTGTGCCGCCGTGATTATCTACTATTGCCCGGGAAATGCTCAATCCCAGTCCGCTGCCTCCGTTTTCTCCCTTGTAGAAGGGTTTAAAAATATTTTCTGATTCTCCAGTTTTAAAACCAGGACCGTCATCTATAACTTCAATAGTTGCACCGCTTCTAACATTTACAGTGACCCTGCCGGCAGCATAACGCAGGGCATTGCCCAAAAGGTTTACTAAAAGCCGATGTAGCTTTTCAGGGTCAGCTTCGACAACTTTTGTCTCAGGGGCGATGTTGATTTCCATTTCAACATTATTTTCAAAGGCCAAACTTTTCACGGTATGAACTGCTTCTCTGACAGCATCATTTAGATTTAATTTTTCAAAAGAATAGTTTTCCTTTAAGGTTTCCATTTTTGACAGGTATATAAATTTATTGACCAGCAATTTCATACGTCCCGATTCTCTGATGATCAAGTCCAGGCTTTCTTCTTTTTCGCTGTCAGGGATAACGCCGTCTTTTAAAGCTTCTGCATAGCCCTGGACCGACATTAAGGGAGTTTTTAGCTCGTGGGATGCATTGCGGAAAAACTCTTTTTGCGATTCGTCATATTCTGCAAGGCGCCCGGACATTTCATTGATTGCCTCTGCAAGTTTTTCCAGTTCATCACCAGTATTAATATCTAGCTTGCCTGAAAAACGTCGCCTGGCCAGTTCGGCGGCCCGGTCTTTGAGCTGCTGCAAGGGGCCTACTACAACCCTTACTACCAGCAGGCCGGCTATAAGAGAAACAATGCTTCCTGCCCCAACGGCCAGGGCCAAGATTCCCGTGATACTGTGGTTGAGTTGGGTTAAAAGATCAAGCTGGGTATACAGGATCAGGGCAGCGCTTTTACTGTTACTGTTTCCGTTTGAGGTGACAACAGGATAGGATACGGCGACAAGATTTTTTTCTACCAGGCTTTCCTGCGGACTTTCTTCAAAAGCCAGTTCCATAAATGCTTCGTTGATGTTTTTTACGCCGTGCGGGTAAGCTTTAGGATCACTGCTGTCGATAATGATACCGTCATGGCGAAGGACAACATAGTCGGCATAGGCAATACGGTTTGCCAGCTTAAAAAAAGCTCCACGCATACTGCCTCCACCCTGCATGCCCGGGGGAAAAGCTGTTGATGAAAGGGTCTCGGCCACGCGGTGCAGGCTCTGGATCGTATCATTAATCAAATACTGGCGTACTGTAAAGTTAAAAGCCAGGGCCAGGACAGAGAAGGAGATGAGCAGGACAGCCATGTAGCCAAGAAAAATTCGTTTAAACATCAAGCCTGTACCCGTAACCCCATACCGTATTAAGTTCTGGCAGTGCTCCTTTTTCGCGAATCTTTTTCCGGATGCGCTTTACCGTGTCATCAACAGCCCTATCTTCACCTTCGTAGTTTAGCCCCCAGATCGACTCTAGCAGCTGCTGTCTGCTATAAGGCCTGTTTGGTGAATCTGCCAGGTAAGAAAACAGCTCAAACTCTTTACCGGTCAGGGCGATATCCTCACCGTTTACAGTAACCTTGCGTTGTTCGGGAATAACCGTTACATTTTTCAAATTGATCCTTCTATCTGCTGATTCATCAACAGGTTGCAGCCGCCTGAAAACTGTATTTACTCGCAAAACCAGTTCCCGGGGACTAAACGGTTTAGCCAGGTAATCATCGGCCCCAAGTTCCAGCCCCAGAACTCGGTCAAACTCTTCACCTCGCGCCGATACAAAAATAACCGGCAGGCTGTATTTCTCCCTGATTTGGCGGCAAAGTGATAATCCATCAATACCGGGTAGCATGATATCTAGAATAAACATATCCGGTGTGCTGTTAACCAGCGCGTTTTCCAGTTCTTCTGCGTTTTTAAAAGTACGCACGTTATATGATTCCTTTTCCAGGTAACGGCTGATCAAATCACGAATATTTTTTTCATCGTCAACAACCCATATATCTGTCAAAGTATTGGACTCCTTTTAACTGTTGGATACAATTTTAATATAAAGGGAACTCTGTGAGAAGCTAAAAGAGGAAATTTTCTTCAGACAAACTGGTAGTAAAGAGTGGTCCGCGGGGTAAGGTCTGATTCATGGTGTCGAAATATCATGCTTGCCGCCCCGCGGACTGTGAGATCTATATAAAATCCGGGAAAAATCTTGAAAGGAAGTGTTGATTACTATTCTCCCCGGATGTTCACTCAGGCTGTGCCTGACTATCAATTACATTATACAGGCGAAAATAGGCAGCTTTATGGTATAAATATTAAGATTTACTAATAAATTTTTAAATAAAATGTTAGTTGTAATTTACTCTATACGGTTTAAGGTCTTTTAGTTATAATAAATGGGTGAGCATTAATCGTTGTAGGGAGTGGCCTAAATGAATGACTTAATGCAAATTACACTAATTGGCCTGGCAGCCGGGATTATCGGTACCGGATCGGGTACAATAATTGCCCTGTTTGTCAGACATCCAAGCCGTTCACTGCTTGGTTTTATACTCGGCTTTGCTGGAGGAATTATGCTGGCAATAGTGCTGACTGATCTTTTGCCTGAATCAATAGAGGCGGGAAGTTTTTTCCTGGCATTTACCGGATTACTCATAGGAACCTTGTTCATTCTTTTTGTTGACTTGAAAATACCTCATGTGCATTTTTTTGAAACTACAGAAGAGCTGGCTCGTTTTATTAGGACTGGAACTATTTTAGGATTCGGCATTGCTATGCATAATCTTCCCGAAGGTATTGCCATTGGGGCAAGTTATGTAGCTTCGCCGGCACTCGGTTTTACCCTGGCTGTAACTATTGCCCTCCACAATATCCCCGAGGGGATAGCTATGGCCTGCCCACTCTGTGCAGGTGGCATGAGGATTCGCTGGATTTTAGTATATACTGCTATGGCCGGTCTGCCTATGGGGCTTGGTGCATTTGTTGGTGCCAGCCTGGGCGCTATTTCACCGGTGGTTTTATCACTTTCACTTGGTTTTGCCGGGGGAGCAATGCTTTATATCATTTTCGGGGAACTAATACCGGGTGCCCAGGATTCTGGGAGCGGCCACTCCGGAACATTCGGAGCTGTTTTTGGCACTATAGCAGGAATTTTACTACTCTCTGTTATTTAAATTTTATTAAAGCGGCCTGATTCTATTAAGCTTATAAACTTTTCTGTAATCGCGGGATCGAACTGACTGCCGGAGCAGGCCCTGATTTCTTGCAGAGCCGCTTTTACACTGACCGGTTTTTTATAAGGTCTTTCGTTGGTCATGACGTCAAAGGCGTCAGCTACAGCCAGGATACGGCATTCAACCGGTATTTCATTTCCTTTTAAGCCCAGGGGGTAGCCATTGCCGTCCCAGTGCTCGTGATGACGAAGGATTAGGTCAGCTACTGCAGCCAGGTCGGTTGATGACGATGCAATGCGGTAGCCCTTTTCAGAATGCTGCTTCATGACTTGCCACTCTTCTTCGGTTAGGGGTCCCGGTTTAAATAGTACGGCATCCGGTATTGCGACTTTGCCAAGATCATGCACCTGGGCCAACAGGGCTAAATCACCCAGCTGTTGAGATGAAAGGCCCATTTTTTCACCGACAGTCAGGCACATTTTTTCCAGCCGCTTGGAGTGACCTCCGGAAAAGTTGTCACGTTCACCCATGGTTGTAACAAGGCTGTGAACTACATTGTTGCGTGCGCTGCCGTGACGGTGCAATTTATTTCTTACCATCTGATCGTCGGCTAATTTAAGAAGTTTTTTCAAGCTGATACTGCTATCTTCAGTGGTGGCCACACCAATTGAAAGGCTCAATGGCAAGTTGGCATGGGTTTTGTTGTAGTGATTAACCTGATAGCGAATTTGGCGGGCTATTTTTTCACCTTCCTCTTTACTGACCATGGGTAGGATAGCTGAAAATTCGTCTCCTCCGACCCGGGCCAGTATTCCCTGGCCATTTAAAGCTTCAGATACCATATTGGCACATATTTTCAACAGCCTGTTGCCGGCGCTTTGCCCGATAGTATCGTTGATCAATTTGAGACCGTCAATATCGGTTGAGATTAACGTAGTCGGGTACTCCGGTTTTTCGCTGAGCTGCCTCAACCTGGCTTCAAAGAAAAAGCGATTATACAGCCCGGTTAACTGGTCATGATAACTGAGGTAATACAATTTTTCTTCACTGTAATCGAGTGCTTCTTCGGCAGTTGTCAACTGTCCTAAAATAGTTTCGAGTTCATTATTGGCAGCCCTTAGCGATTCTTCATTTTCTTCGAGCTTGTTAAGGTAGGTATGTACTTTATCCAGCAACCTATTTATTGTTTTGCCGAGAATGGCAAACTCCCCACATTTATTGACAGGAATCCTGTAGCCGGTTTTATCTTCAATATCAATTTGCTTGATATGTTTTTCCAGGGCCATGAGTGGCCTGTATACAAAAAGGTGTTGGTACAATATNAATAGCAGAAAAACCATGAGGATTACCGTTCCCGCGATTAAATATTCAGCGCTCATTTGTTCAGGGGTGGCCATGATTCCGTCAAAGGGGATGAAAGTTACCAAATGCCAATCGGTGTGATCTACGGGGAGGTAGGCAAGGTATCCTTCACTTTCATCCAGTAGAATTGGGTTGTTCAGCATTTCATTGTTATTATGCAATTCTAGAAGGTTGCCATTAATATCTTCTAGGGTTACAAAGTCAGCATCAGGACCATATTCAAGTTCTGGATGAGCCAGAACATTACCCTCACTGTCAATCAGAAATGAATAGCCAATTTTTTCGCTGCTTTTGCCCTGAACTAAATTCATAATTTGTTCCATTGAGAGGTCGCCGCCGACTACTCCCAGCAGTTCACCACTGCTGCTGTCATAAACAGGGCAAGCGATGGATACAATAATCAAATCACTGCTGGTGCTAATAAATGCTTCAGTGAAAATTGTTTCTTCTTCATCGAGGGCTTTTGTATACCAGGGTTGTTCTCTTAAATCAAATCTATCAGGTGGGTTCCAACTGCTTGCATTGATCATAACATTATCAGAGGTTCCGTAATAAATAGAAACAAAGTTATCATTATTTTCCAGTAAAGCTTCCAGGTAGGATAGAGTTTCATTATCATCCCACTGCTGCATGGCAATGAATGTAGCGGCAGCTTCAATAGTGCGGCTCTGGCGGGCCAATTTGTTGCCGATATCGCTGCTTAGAGATTGAATTGAAAGTTCAGCTGTCTGGCGTGTGTTTTGCTGGATGCTGTGGTTGGTGCTGTAGTGCTGATAGTACCAGCCACTGACCAGGATTATAATGGTGATAAAGGCGAGAATATGCAGGTTTCTGGTCAATCTATGCAATGACATCGCTCCCGATATTAAATGAATTCGAGTTAAAGTAGTTTAGACAGTAGCCTTATTTACTGCATTGTTTGCTATAGTCTAGATGCTTTCCGGTGTTGGATGTATTGCTTGTTTGCCTGTAATTTTGCAGCATCGCTCATATCTAAGGGTAACTTATATAATTAGATTTAAAGTAGTGAAAACCCTTTTCGTTTTAAAAAAAATACCTGTCATTTTTTTGTTTTCTACTTGCCATGCATGATATAATTAATATATGCTAATAAAAAATAATTTGCATATAAAAAAGCAAGGAGATGATTTAAAAATGACTCAGTCAGGTCAAAGAAAAGCAAACCGCCTGATTAATGAAAAATCGCCTTATCTACTGCAGCATGCCTATAATCCAGTTGACTGGTATCCCTGGAGTGAAGAAGCTTTTGATAAAGCGAGGTCTGAAGATAAGCCAATTTTTTTAAGTATTGGCTATTCAACCTGTCATTGGTGCCATGTGATGGAAAAAGATTCTTTTGAAAATGACGCTGCTGCTGAACTGATAAATGAACATTTTGTTCCGGTTAAAGTTGACCGGGAAGAGCGTCCCGATCTGGATCAAAAATATATGGCCGCATGCCAGGCTTTGACTGGCCAGGGCGGTTGGCCGCTTACTGTATTTTTAACCCCTGACAAAAAGCCCTTTTACGCCGCTACTTTTATTCCCCGGAATGCCCGGTATGGCATGAATGGGTTGATGGATATTTTACCCAAGCTCAGCGAGTTCTGGAAGAAGGATCGCCACAGGGTTGTTAAAGCCGGAGATGATCTGGTAAACGCCCTGCAGCAAATTGCCAGCGGTCCGAATGGAACAACTGAGGCTGAACAGGGCAGCGGAAAGATCAATGAAAAAGAACTGCCCGGAAAAGAATTGCTTGAACGGGCAGTTGACCATTTCAAGGGCAGCTATGATCGTGAGTTCGGCGGATTTGGACAGGCTCCAAAATTTCCGGCTCCTCATCAGCTTGTTTTTCTGTTGAGACGCTATAAGAGAAACAAGGATGATCAAATTTTGGAAATAGTGCTTAATACGCTGCGAGCGATGCACCGCGGGGGTATATTCGATCAGCTTGGTTACGGTATTCATCGCTACTCAGTTGATGAAAAATGGCTGGTGCCGCATTTTGAAAAAATGCTCTATGACCAGGCCCTTGTGGCCATCGCTGCCCTTGAAGCTTACCGGGCATCCGGTGACGAGGAAATGGCTGACTTTGCCCGTAAAATAATCAGTTATGTGTTGAGCGAAATGCGCTCTCCGCAGGGTGCTTTTTATGCAGCTGAAGATGCCGACAGCGAAGGGCATGAAGGTACTTTTTATATCTGGCGCCTGGAAGAACTGAAAGAAATTCTAGGTAAAGAGCGGGGTGAACTAATAGCAGCATATTTCGGGGTTACCGGTAAAGGTAATTTTGAAAATGGAACTTCCATTCTGCACCGCAGTAAAAATGACGATGAATTCGCCGCTGAAAGAGGTATTTGCCAATCCGAACTTCAGCAAGCTGTTGAAGAGTCTAGGAAGTTGCTATTTGAAGCTCGCAGCAGGAGAGAAAGACCGTTCCGCGATGATAAAATTTTAACTTCTTGGAATGGTTTAATGATTGCTGCCCTGGCTGCTGGATCCCGGATTCTTGAAGATCCTGAGTATCTCGAAGCAGCAGAAAACGCATTATCATTTATTAACGGAAATATGGTTAAGCCGGATGGCCGTCTACTGCGGCGCTACCGGGATGGTGAGGCAGCTATATCGGCTTTCCTCGATGATTATGCTTACCTGGCCTGGGGCTGCCTGGAACTTTACCGTGCCGGGTCGAATCAAAAGCACCTGGAAGAAGCGGAGCGACTGGTCCGCCTGCTCCTGGATGAATTCCTCGCCGATAGCGGTTACCTGCACTTCAGCGCTGGCAATGAAGAGCCTGCTGATTTTGGCCTTGAGGCGGAAGCATATGATGGAGCGATGCCTTCAGGCTGGTCTGCTGCCGTATTTAGCCTGCTGCAGCTGGGCCAGATGCTTCCGGATGAAGATTTGGCCGGGGAAGCGGAAAAACTGATTAAGCTCCAGCAGGACAAGCTGGAACGTTATCCGACCGGATTTTCTTACCTTTTAACCGCCCTGGATTACACCCTGCATGTTAGTGAAGAGTCTCTCTATTGTTCACAGGACGGTGACTGCGGCTGGGAATAACCTTTCGCACTCCTCCACGCGGGTCAGGAACATCTCCTTCATAACGGGGGATGATATGAAAATGGAAATGAAAAACTGTCTGACCGGCGGCTATACCAACATTTGCCCCGATGTTATAAGCGTCGGGGCGATATTCTTTATTAAGGTAATCTTTTACCTTATATATTAATTTAACCATGGCCAGATGTTCATCAGGGGTTACATCAAAGTATGTTTTAGCGTGCCTTTTAGGCACGACCAAGGTATGTCCCTTACTGACCGGAGAGCCGTCATAGAAGGCCAGGGCCAGCTTGTTTTCAGCAATGATATCCAGTGATTCAAGTTTACAAAAAACGCATTGAGTCATTTCTTATCCTCCTTCTTAAAGGGCAAGCCATTTTTGTGACTTTTACATGATAACACAATAGAGCTGATAGTTATAGTAATTTATAACATTAATTATTGAAAATTTGTAATTACTAAGCCATTTTCAGTTATGGTTGCCTGTTGAAGAAAACTCTAAAGTATTTTGTCAGCCCAGGCTCAGCAGTTACAAATTTTTAACGCAGCAAAATAATATTTTAATTTCATAAATGATATTTACCGGTCAGGTGTAAATGCTACCGTTACGATCTAAAGCAGCCCTGCAAGTAGCATGATTGACTAACCACAGGAAGCAGGGGTAAAATGCTTTATATGAGCATACATTAAAAAGTGAGGAGTAGATCGGGTGCCTGTTAAAAAAAGCCTCCTGGTTTGTTTTATAGTAAGCATAATTCTGTTTCTGCCGGGCATGCTCTATTTTGTCAACGGTGGTTATATCCACCAGGTTGTGAATATAATTGATGGTAGTGGTAGCGCTAATGAAACGGCGGAACCTGAAGAAAGAATTGCCGTAAATTTTTCAGGTTTAATATATGGTCCCGATAAGGTGGAGCTTGTTACAGAGAAAATTGAGCACTGGCATCTTCGGGCTAAAAAACGAGCCGAAGAAGAACGAATCAGGGCTGAAGAGGAAGCTGCTCGCGCTGCTGAGGAACAAGCTGCGGCCAGGATTGCTGCCATCAGCCAAAAAGAACAGGAAATGATTAATTATATTAACCAGGCAAGAGCCAATGCAGGCTTGTCGGCGGTCAGTTATTGCAGCCAGCTAACCAATGCTGCCCGGGCTAAAAGCAGGGATATGATCGACAATAATTACTTTGCCCATAATTCTCCCCGTTACGGTGGATTGGGAGACCTGCTTGGGACTTACGGAATCAGCTATCGCTCCGCAGGAGAAAACCTGGCCATGAATTCCAACGGCAGTGTCAGCGCTGCTCATAGGTCACTGATGAATTCTTCCGGACACAGGAAAAATATTCTGGGCAATAATTTTACCCGGGTTGGTGTTGGGATCCAGGTGAGAAGTGATGGAAGCCACTTTTACACACAGTTATTTACCGGACATTGAAAACTCTTAACCGGGAGGTTCTTATTATATGCAGCTATTGAAATATTTCTTGGCAATATTTTTATTAATTACAATGATTTCACTGCCTGCAGATGGGCAGTTTGATGATGGTTTTCAGGAAGAACCCTTTGTTGAGGATCATGATGAACATGAAGAACATTTTTACCGGGGAAGAGTGCTCGAAGTTGATGAAACCAGGGAAGAAGAACATGACTACTACACAGTTATTGAGCAGGAATTAAGAGTAAAGTTGACCAGCGGCCCTTTCCGGGGCAAAGAGCTTGATATATATAACACTTATTTTGCCGGTGACCCTGTATATGACTTTTTACTGGAAGAAGGTCAGGAAGTAATCGTGGTCACTATCGGTGAAGAAGGCAGCTTTGATCAGGCCTATGTGCAGGATATGGCCCGCGACCGGGGTGTTTATTACCTGGTTGCCGTATTTATCCTTGGCCTGCTTGTGGTAGGACGCTTGAAAGGTATAAAAACTATAATCACCCTGGCCGTGACAATATTCCTGATTTTCTGGGGATTACTGCCGCTGCTGCTGCTTGGTTATAACCCGATCCTGCTGGCTGTCACCACTGCCATAATTGCTATTACTTTCACCCTGCTGGTCATCGGTGGGTTTAACATTAAGTCACTTGTTGCCATTCTGGGGACTACAGCAGGTGTTATTGTAGCCGGATTAATGGCCTTCTGGGCCGGCAGTATGGCTCAGTTGACCGGGTTCGGCACCCACGAAGCCCAGATGTTATATTTCCTTGATCAGAATATTGATTTCAGGGGTTTGCTATTTGCCGGGATCATTATCGGCTCACTCGGGGCTGTTATCGACGTCGGCATGTCGGTAGCGTCCGCGGCGGCGGAAGTGAAACAGGCTTTTCCTGAAATATCTTTTCGCGGGCTTTTCAACAGTGCTTTAAATGTTGGTCGCGATGTGATGGGGACCATGGCCAACACGCTGATCCTTGCTTACGTTGGCGCGGCCATACCAATGTTGCTCCTGGTTATGGGCTATGAAATAGACTGGCTAAAAGTGATTAACATGGACTTGATTGCTACCGAGTTTGTACGGGGAATTGCCGGCAGTATCGGCCTGATTTCTGCCGTTCCGGTTACCGCGATCCTGGCCGGTTATTTTATGACCAGCCGTGATAGTAATGAGGAAGAATATTTTGATGTAGAGTAATCAAGTTTGTTAAGTAAAAATTTGTGCAACTAATCGAATGCTGAAGAAAACTTCGCTCGCTGCAGTTTTTTTAAGCAGGCTGGGCAGTTACAGTTAAACTTTTGTTATGAAGAAAGGGCATGACTATAGAAGATATGTTTAGCCGGGCAGACCGGGTCTGCGCTTTGCCAGGGTTCATTACTGTTTAACTTTGTATTTACGAACCGAAGAATGTGCTGATAAACTTGCTGACTACGTCTGCTCCGCCGATGATGGTGCCGATCGTGCTGCCCAGGTTGGCAAAAACGACCACCAGCAGAACGTGTGTTACCTTGTTGGTCCAAAAACCTTTCAAAGTTTGAACGTCTTCTGCAAGACTTTCAAAGTCGCTCACGTTCGGTTTTCTGACAATAGCTTCTGTTAAGCCGGCAAACCAGCCTGCCGCCAAAAGCGGGCTGAGGGAACTGATCGGGGAGACGACGAAAGCGGTCAGGATGGCCAGGGGGTGAGCAAAAGCCAGCAAGGCCCCGAGCACTCCCAGGGAACCGTTCCATAAAATCCAGCTGATTATCTGGTCTATCCCCGTTGCCCTGTCTACTGAAAAAGTAGAAGCTATGATGGTGATTATTAAAATGGGAATGGCCCAGCCGATTATTTTTGTTGTCTTTGATGGTGGCGTCACCCTGCTTAACTCCTGTAAATCGTGGTTGCCGTTTATTTCTTCCTTGATCCCGGGGATATGTCCTGCGCCGAGGATGGCGACGACTTTTTGTCCAGGAGCTTCTTTAATTTTCTGAGCCAGGTAAATATCTCGCTCATCAATAACTGTTGCTTTTAACTGGGGAAAGGCCTGGGCCAGCTCTTCCAGGGCTGCGGTCAGCATATCCTGGCTTTTCATTTTTTCCAGGTCTTCTTCGGTCAAATCTTCATTCATAAACATCCCAAGCATAATATTGAAAAAGAGTTTTATTTTACCCCAGAAGCCGATTTTCCGCCACAGCCTGAGCATCGTCACCTGGATGTCGCGGTCGGCTAGGCAGAGTTCGGCCCCGATTTCTTCAGCCGATCGTATGCCCTGCATCATTTCCTCACCGGGGTTGATGCCGAACTTGCGGGCCAGCTTTTTCTGGTACGATGATAGAGCTAGCTTGGCCAGCAGTAAAAGGGCTTTACCTTCTTTAACGATCTTAACTATATCGGTGTTTTTCCATTTTTCCGTATCGATCATTGATTGGTAACGGGCCTGGCACAGCTCGACACAGACGGTATCCGGCTGCTCGGCCTCGATTACTTCCTTGACTTCGACAACGCTCTTCTTGGAAACATGGGCCGTGCCGACTAAAATTATTTCACGCCCTTCTAAATCTAAGCGGTGGACATTTTCACTACTCACTAAATCACGTCCTGAATATTTATATTTACCAAAAGCTATAATACCACATTTCTACCCTGCAAGGTAGGCTTTCATTCCAAGTACACGGGGACGGAGGTTTTGTACTTGCCCAATGTCAAAAATTCGGTGTTTAAGTAAACAACCCCCGTCCCTGTGTACTTCAAGGTTCGAGTAGACAGATTGTCTCCACGTGGCTGGTTTGCGGAAACATGTCTACAGGGTGTATTTCTTTAACCGCATAGTCGTAATTACTTAATTGTTTTAAGTCGCGGGCCAGGGTGGCCGGGTTGCAGGAAATATAGACAATTCTATCTGGCGCAGCCTTTGCTACGGCTTCCAGGAGGGAAGCGGCACAGCCCTTGCGGGGCGGGTTTAAAAATACGGTAAGTGGCTTTTCCCCCTTGAAAAGATCCGGCCTGATATTCTCAGCTTTTTCGACAATAAATTTAGTGTTATTTATCCTGTTTAAGATGGCATTTTCCCTGGCATCTTCAATAGCAGTTTTTGTTGAGTCAATGCCGACTACCTGGCCTGCTACTGAACTTAAATAGAGTGAGAAGTTGCCCGTTCCACAGTAAAGGTCATATGCTGTTCGAGGGATGCCGGCCAGGCTTATCGCCTTTTTATAGAGCACCTCCGCCTGGCAGGTGTTGATCTGGAAAAATGACTGCGAAGAAATTCGGTAACGGTAAGGCTTTATTTCTTCAGCAATATGGGCTTTTCCCTTAAGGGTCTGGCTGGTGTTGCCTTTCTTGCCATGTTTGAACAGAACCAGGCCGGTAATGATCTCGCCAACTTCCTCAGTGATAATTTTAGCAAGATTTACATAGCTTTCAGGTTTAATATCCGGTCTGCTTCCCTTACCACCCTGGCCAGGGTTTGCAGATAATGAAACCAGGCACTCACTGTTTGCAAAGGAAGTACGGATTGCGGCCTCGCTGACCGGCAGCCAACTTTCTTTCCGATCCTTAAAAATATCCATATAACGTTGCACTGACCTGCGCAGGCCGTTAATGACCCGGACGTTTAGCAAGTGTTGGATTGGACACTGATCAATATCTATAAGCTCGTTTGTTTGAGGTTTGTAAAAACCGGCCAGGACTTCATCTTCAGCACAGGCGAAGTGAACCCGGGTCTTGTTGCGGTAGTGCCAGGGTTCTGCCATACCGCTAACTGGCAAAGCTTTTATGTTGAGGCCGGCAATGCGGTTTAAAGTTTCGCTGACCATTTTTTGCTTCCAGGCCAGCTGTTCCTTATACTGGAGATGCTGCAGCTGACATCCGCCGCAGCTTTCGAAATAAGGGCAGGGGGGAGTTATGCGATGAGAAGAGTGATTTAGTAATTCAAGCAGAGATGCCTCGGCATAATTTTTTCGCTTCCGGGTAACTCTTACTTTGGCCGTTTCTCCCGGCAAAGCACCGGGCACAAAAACGGTAAAACCTGAGAGCCGGCCGACACCTTCTCCCCGGTGGTTAAGGTCGGCAATGCTTAAATCATGTATTTCCCCTGGAGAGCAGGGTGGCTGCGACTCTATAGAGTCTTTTCTCATGTCTTTTGTATCCTTTGATTCATTCATTACAAGTACACAACCCCCGTCCCCTTGTACTTAAGGCAGGCTTTTTTCACTGGAGATTTCAGCCATTTGGGGTTTTTCTAAAAAGAAATAGGATCTATATCTGCCTATGAAGAAGATCGCCAGTATAAATGATAACAGTTCTGCCAGGGGAAAGGCGAGCCAGACTCCGTTTAATTGGAAGAAAAGCGGAAGGGTAAGCAGGGCTGGAATAAGAAATAGGACCTGCCTGGCCAGGGATATTGCAAAGGCAGCTTTAGCCTTACCCAGGGCCTGGAAAACGCCGGCTGTGACCATTTGAATACCGACAGTCATGGAAAGTGAAAACATAATTCTTAAGGCATCACGACCAAGCGCAATAGCTTCCGGATCGGTTGTAAATATTCTCATTAGCGGTTCCGGGATGGCCATAACCAGGGCAAAGGCTGTAAAAGAAATAACTGAGGAAATTTTTATAGCTAAAATAATTGATTCGCTTACCCTTGACCTTTGTCCGGCACCATAATTAAAGCCCACTATGGGCAGCATGCCCTGGACAATGCCTAAAATTGGCATCAGGGTGAACATCATTACCCGATGAATAATCCCGAGCACGGCAATTGCAATGTCGCCGCCATAATAGACTAAAAGATTGTTGGCAATGATCAGCATAAAGCTGGCCGACCCTTGCCTGGCAAAAGCAGAAGCGCCAACGGCCATTATTTCTCTGACCATATAAAGCCTGGGCCAGAGGTATAGTATATTGATGCTCAGTGAACTCTGCCCGCTTAAAAAATAGTTTAGAAGATATATGGCTGTAAGGCCCTGGGCGGCGATAGTTCCGTAAGCTGCTCCCCTCATACCCATGTTTAATGCAAATAAAAATATAGGAGTAAAAAGTATATTTAAAAGGGAAGACATGATCATGGTAAGCATGGCCGTATTAGCGTTACCTTCTGCCCGGACAATGTTATTTATCGCGAAACCGAAGGTAAAGCTGATTGTTCCGTAAAGAATAATTTCTAAATAATCTTTGGCATAAGGCATCACTGTTGTGCTCGCGCCGAAGAGTTTTAGCATCGGAGTTATATAAACCAGCCCTAAAACGGCACCAATAACACTGAAAATGATAATAAGGCTGAGAATAGTACCAAAAGCGCGGTTAGCTTTATCAAGATCATCGGCCCCCAGGGCTCTAGATATAACTGAACTGCCACCAATGCCTACTGCACCGGCCAGCGCTAAAAAGAACATTTGGATTGGAAAGGATATGGCTACGGCAGCAACACCAATAGTGCCCACGCCCCTGGCGATATAAATTGTATCAATTACGCTGTGCAGGGCCATGACCAGCATGCCCACTGTTGCCGGAACAGCCAGCCTTATTAAAAGTTCCGGAATGGGATCGCGTCCCAGTCTTTCGCTTTGTTGCTTCAAGAATTCAACTCCTTTGCAATTGCCACAATGCCTGCAGTATATTATACTGTAAAATATTAAATCTGCACATCTTGAAGCAGTGCGTCTTGATTATAGAAGTAAATGTGTTAAAATGACTAAGGCGAGTTTGATTCCTGTAATGTTTTAGAAAAATAGTCGCATTCAATTAAGACGAAGTTGACGGAGGTTGATTATGTTTAAAAGCAAGCTGCTGGTCATAGCCTTTATCTGCTGCCTGGTTATAGCTGCCGGCTGTGGTAATGATGAATCTGCTACAGAAGAAGAAAATGGTATTTCGATAGAAGTAATCAATGAAACGGAAAATATAGTTATAGCTTTTGCTGCATTTTTTGGAGAGGATCTGGCCGAGTGGGGTGAAGATTTGCTTGGTGATGAAGTGATAGCACCAGGTGAGTCAGTTACTTTTATCCTACCTGAAGGCGAATATGATTTATCTTTGTTTAACCAGGATTTCTTTGTTATTAATACATTTTTTGACCTGACTGAGGATACTACAGTTGTAGCGGGCGGAGCTGATAAGGCGCCGATCCTGGTGCAGAACACTTCCGACAGTGATGTGCTATTTTTCTTTGCATTACCGGGTGGCACTATTGATATAGAATCGGAAGCAAC